>Ga0080006_1163465_pt1 | contig 54312 bp, 52 predicted proteins | sample RS3BMetagenome_FD_69209 | JGI IMG/M metagenome (GOLD analysis project Ga0080006, IMG submission 69209) | Ferric oxide microbial mat and aquatic microbial communities from Rainbow Spring, Yellowstone National Park, USA - RS3B (SPADES... ... | reverse complement strand
TTAAGCGAGGTGGAACGCCTCCTTGAGGCAGGCCAGCGCTTCCTGGCCGCGTGCGCGATCGACCACGACGCTAATGCGCACTTCGCTGGTGTTAATCATGCTGATATTGATGCCGCGCTCGGCCAGGGCGCCGAACATGCGGCGGGCCACGCCGGTGTGCGTGCGCATACCGACGCCATGCACGAACAGCCGGGCGATGTTGGCGTCGGCGGCCACCCGTGTCGCCGGGTCGAGTGTGCCGACCACATCGCGTGTCACTTTCAAGGCGCGGTCGAGGTCGGCCTGCGGCACGCTGAACGATAACTCGGCGCGGCCAGCGGATAAGTTCTGCACGATCATGTCCACGATGATGCCCGCCGAGGCTACCGCTTGGAACACACGCGAGCAGCAGCCCGGTTTGTCCGGCAGGCCGAAGATAGTGATGCGACCCTGATCGGTGTCGAGCAACACGTCGCTGACGACGATGTCTTCCATACTGGCCAATTGCTGGGTCAAGGCAGCAAGATCGCGATTGGAATTGGGCGTTACAGCGGTGGGGCGGCGTTGGAATGGAGGTCTCCCCATCTCTCCTGTGGAGTGGGAAGGGAAAGGAGGTGCGGGTTGGCCGGCGCCGGGACGCGGCAGTCCGAGGCCGAACGCCTGATGCACCGCCCGCAGCGCCTTGACGCCTTCCTTGCGGCTGACCAGTACGGAAATCTTGATATCAGCGGTAGTAATCATCTTCATATTGACGTTCTCCGCAGCTAATGCCGCGAACATGCGTTCGGCAACGCCGCTGTGCGTGCGCATACCTGTGCCGACGATCGACACCTTGCTGACCTGCTCGTCAAACTCGATCGACGCGCCCAGTTCGGCGGCCAACGGCCGCAGGATGTTCAGCGCCGCCGGCAGCTCGTCGCCCAACACCGTGAAGCCGATCGCCGCTTTGCCGCCTTCACCGACGTTTTGGGCGATCATGTCTACAACGATGTGATGGTCCGCCATGGCCGCGAAGACACGGTGGCTGACGCCCGGCTGGTCCGGCACGCCGTTAAGCGAAATCCGCGCTTCATCCCGGCCCAGCGCGGCGCCGCAAACCACCACGTCGCGCATCCACTCCGCTTCCGGCACGATCCACGTTCCCTCGGCGTCGCTGAACGAGGAGCGAACATGAATGGGTACATCGAATTTTTTGCCGAACTCGATGCTGCGCGAGTGCATAACGCCGGCACCGACGCTGGCCAATTCCAACATTTCATCGTAACTGATGAAATCCATCTTCCGCGCTTCCGGCACGATGCGCGGGTCGGTAGTGTAAACGCCGTCTACGTCGGTATAAATTTCGCAGTCCACGTCGCTGTAGCCGGGGGTTGACGTCCCCGGTTCGCCAGGGTCGTGCTTCATGACAGCGGCCAAGGCGACGGCCGTGGTGTCCGAGCCGCCGCGGCCCAGCGTGGTGACGTCGCGGGTGTCCTGGCTGACTCCCTGGAACCCGGCCACCAGCACGATCCTGCCCTCGTCCAGGGCTGCCCGTAGCCGGGTCGGGGTGACGTCGATGATCTTGGCTTTGCCGTGGGTGCCGGTGGTGATCACGCCGGCCTGCGAGCCGGTGAACGAGCGGGCCTGCGCGCCGAGCGACTCGATGGCCATCGCGACCAGCGCGTTGGAGATGCGCTCACCGGCGGTCAGCAGCATGTCCAGTTCGCGGGCCGGCGGGGCCGGGCACACCTGTTGGGCAAGATCCAGCAGGTTGTCGGTGGTGTCGCCCATCGCGGAGACCACCACGACGACGTCGTTGCCCTGCTTTTTGGCCTCGACGATGCGTTCGGCGACGCGACGGATCCGGTCGGCGTCGGCCACCGACGATCCACCGTATTTCTGCACGACGAGCGCCACTATTGCTCTTTCAGGTTCACAGGCTGGCAGGTGATAGGTCGACAGACAGAATACGTGTGACGGCGTCGTCCTTTTACCGCCGACCGACTCGGCGCCGCCGGCGCCGTCATCGCGGCTGACACGCAGCGGGACCGGGCGTCTGGGAAAGTGGGGGTTTTGGGCAACCACGCCGGCGCGGTAAAGTGCATGGTGTGCAGCGGGTGCTCCTCCTCGGACGCCGCGACGGGGCCTGATCCAGACCGGCCTCCTGTCGCGGGTTTGTGTGATGCGCCGGTCTAAGAATCTTTGAGGCACACCAGCCTCTCCTCATTCCCCGGAGCAATCACCGTGACTGAATCAACCGAGTCCCCCGACGCATTCATCTCCAGCCGGACCATCACCCACCCCGCAGGCCCACCCAATCCGGGTCAGCCCACGTGGAACACCCAGCGCGGATCCTCGATGCCGGTCCACCGGTACCGACCATTCGCCGACGAAGTCGAGCCGATCCGGCTGGCGGACCGCACCTGGCCGGACCGGGTCATCGACCGAGCCCCGCAATGGTGCGCAGTCGACCTACGGGACGGCAACCAGGCATTGATCGATCCGATGAGCCCGACGCGCAAGCGCCGCATGTTCGATCTGCTGGTCCGCATGGGCTACAAGGAGATCGAGGTCGGGTTCCCGTCGGCCAGCCAGACCGACTTCGACTTCGTTCGCGAGATCATCACCGAGGGAGCGATTCCCGACGACGTGACCATCCAGGTGCTGACCCAGTGCCGACCCGAACTGATCGAACGGACTTTCCTGGCCTGCGAGGGCGTGCACCGTGCGATCGTGCACTTCTACAACTCGACATCAATCCTGCAGCGCCGCGTGGTGTTTCGGGCCGACCGTCCCGCGGTGCAGGCGATCGCCATCGACGGCGCCCGCAAGTGCGTGCAGGAGGCCGCCAAATACCCTGGCACGCAATGGCGTTTCCAATACTCGCCGGAGTCCTACACCGGCACCGAACTCGAATACGCCAAGCAGGTGTGCGACGCGGTCAGCGACATCATCGCGCCGACACCGGACAACCCGATCATCGTCAACCTGCCGGCCACCGTCGAGATGGCGACGCCGAACGTCTACGCCGACTCGATCGAGTGGATGAGCCGCAACCTGGCCAATCGGGAGTCGGTCATCTTGAGCCTGCACCCGCACAACGACCGCGGAACGGGCGTCGCCGCAGCCGAATTGGGATATCAGGCCGGCGCCGACCGGATCGAGGGCTGCCTGTTCGGTAACGGCGAGCGGACCGGCAACGTCTGCTTGGTGACGCTGGGCCTGAACCTGTTCTCCCGCGGCGTCGACCCGCAGATCGACTTCTCCAACATCGACGAGATCCGTCGCACCGTGGAGTACTGCAACCAACTGCCGGTACCCGAACGTCACCCCTACGGCGGCGATCTGGTGTACACCGCGTTTTCCGGCAGCCACCAGGACGCGATCAACAAAGGTCTGGATGCGATGAAGGTTGCCGCGGACGCCGCCGACTCCGACGTCGACGACATGCTGTGGCAGGTGCCGTATCTGCCGATCGACCCGCGTGATGTCGGGCGCACCTACGAGGCGGTCATCCGGGTCAACTCGCAGTCCGGCAAGGGCGGGGTGGCCTACATCATGAAAGCCGACCACGGGTTGGCCCTGCCGCGGCGGCTGCAGATCGAATTCTCCCGAGCTATCCAGAAAATCACCGATGGAGAAGGCGGCGAGGTCACGCCCAAAGAGATGTGGGACGCCTTCAACGACGAGTACATCGCGCCGATCCAGCCGCTGGAGCGGATGAAACAGCGTGTCGACGCCTCCGAAGAAGACCACGGGGTCACCCGGATTGCCGCGACGGTCAAGGTCGACGGTGTCGAGACCGAGATCACCGGGGCAGGCAACGGGCCACTCGCCGCGTTCGTCGACGCGCTGGCCAGCATCGACGTCGATGTCGCCGTGCTGGACTACTCCGAGCATGCGATGAGCGGCGGCGAGGACGCCCAGGCCGCGGCCTACGTCGAGGCGTCGGTCGCCGTGCCGATCGCGGGGGCGGCGAAGCCCGGCGAAGCGGGTCGGCAGGAAACCGGCCAGCGCAAGACGGTGTGGGGTGTCGGCATCGCGCCGTCGATCACCACCGCGTCGTTGCGTGCCGTGGTGTCGGCGGTCAACCGGGCCGCGCGCGGGTGACGTTCAGCTCAGGATGCGGCGAGCCGACGCGCACAGCTGTCGGCGGCTGACAGCCGGTGCGGTCAGAACAACGCGAACTGCTCGCCGGCACAGGACGTCCTGACCGCGTCCTCGACACCGGTGCCGTCGACGACCGCCCCGACGTAGTCCATGAACGTCGCGTCGGACACCAGCGGCACTCCGAGTTGGTGAGCCAGGTAGCCCTTGCCCTGCGCCGGGCGGAACTCGTTGCAGATCACCAGCGAGGTGTCCCGATCGACGTCGGCGGCATAGGCCAGCCCGGCGTGCAGGATCCGCTCGACCAACTCCTCATGCGTCCGGTCGACTTCGGCCGCCAGCGCCACCCGCATACCCTGCACCAGCGGGCCGCCGCGGACGTAGGGCCCCGGGTTGCGGTACGGGCAGGCCATCCGGGAGGCCAGCACCTTCAACGGGCGTAGCTGCTCATAGGTGACCTTCCCGCTTGGCCAGCGCCGCCGGGTGACCGGCCGCACCGGCAGCCAGGCGTCACGTTCGCGGGCCCGTCGCAGCGAGGCAGCCAGCACATCGGTCAGCACCACCGCGTCGTCGAAAGCGTCATGCGCCCGCCGCTGCGTCACACCCCAGTGCGCCGCCAGAGTCGCCAGCCGCAGGTTGTCGGTGCCCAATTCCAGCCGGCGGGCCAACTCGACGGTGCACATCACGCTGTCGATCGGCAGTTCGACACCAGCCAACTCGGCCTCCGCGGTCAGGAATCCGTAGTCGAAAGCAACGTTGTGCGCGACCAGCGTTCGGCCGCGGACGAGCTCGGCCACGTCGCCGACGATGTCGCTGAACTGGGGCTGGTCCTCCAGCATCTCGGCGGTCAGCCCGTGGATGTGGGTCGGGCCGGGGTCGACTCCCGGGTTGAGCAGGCTGACCACGGACTGTTCGACGGAGCCGTCGGCGTCCAGCGCCAGAACCGCCAGGCTGATGACGCGGGCGCTACCCGGCTTGAAGCCGGAGGTCTCGACGTCGACCACCGCCCAGCCTGCGCCCGCCTCGGTGACCGGCCGACCCCAGGGCGTTGCCCTCGCCACCGTTGCACTGTCCCGCATACACCCGAGGATTTCACGCCGAGCCGACATCGCCGGGTCGCTGCCCCCCGTGTCGCGCAGCGGATCTGACGCGGGTGACCCGCTGCGCTCGGGAAAGCGCCGAGCTTGCGATCACCCGGATCTGACCCGGGTGACCCGCTGCGCTCGGGAAAGCGCCGAGCTTGCGATCACCCTTAAACTCTCCGGGTGATCAACGCCCGCGGACGACTCGCCCTGGCCGTCGGCTCCGGCGCACGCTGGGCGTCCCGGGTAAGCGGTCGCGGGGCCGGCGCGATGATCGGCGGCCTGGTCGCGATGACCCTGGACCGGTCAATCCTGCGACAGCTCGGGACCGGCCGGCGCACGGTGGTCGTCACCGGCACCAACGGCAAGTCGACGACCACCCGGATGACCGCGGCAGCGCTGAGCACACAGGGTGCCGTAGCCACCAACACCGAGGGCGCGAACATGGACGCCGGTCTGGTGGCGGCGCTGGCCGCCGACCGGGACGCCCCGCTGGCGGTGCTCGAGGTCGACGAGATGCACGTGCCGCACGTGGCCGACGCCGTCGACCCGGCGGTCGTCATCCTGCTCAACCTGTCTCGCGATCAACTGGACCGGGTCGGCGAGATCAACGTGATCGAGCGCCGGCTGCGGGCCGGGCTGGCCGCGCATCCAGACGCGGTGGTCGTCGCCAACTGTGACGACGTGCTGATGACCTCGGCCGCCTACGACCACGCCCACGTGGTCTGGGTCGCGGCGGGCGGCAACTGGGCCGCCGACTCGGTCAGCTGCCCGCGCAGTGGCGAGGTGATCGTCCGCGAGCAGGGCCACTGGTATTCCACCGGAGCCGACTTCAAGCGGCCCACGCCGCATTGGTGGTTCGACGAGAACATGCTCTACGGCCCGGACGGGCTGGCGCTGCCGATGCGGTTGGCGCTGCCGGGCTCGGTAAATCGGGGCAACGCCGCGCAGGCGGTGGCCGCAGCCGTCACGCTGGGCGCCGACCCAGGTGCCGCGGTGGCCGCGGTGTCCGGCGTCGATGAGGTCGCCGGACGCTACCGGACCATCCAGGTCGGCGCGCACACCGTGCGGATGTTGTTGGCCAAGAACCCGGCCGGTTGGCAGGAGGCGCTGTCGATGGTCAGAAAAGACGCGGCCGGGGTGGTGATCGCGGTCAACGGGCAAGTGCCCGACGGCGAGGATCTGTCCTGGCTGTGGGACGTGCGGTTCGAACACTTCGAGAACAGCGCCGTGGTGGCTGCGGGTGAACGCGGCACCGACCTTGCCGTGCGACTGGGCTACGCCGACGTGAGACACACCCTGGTGCACGACACCGTGGCAGCCATCGCGTCCTGCCCGTCCGGACCCGTCGAGGTGGTCGCCAACTACACCGCGTTCCTGCAGTTGCAACGACGACTGGCCCGCCGTGGCTAGCGACAATTCGATCTCAGTGGTGCGGATCGGCCTGGTGCTGCCCGATGTGATGGGCACCTACGGCGACAGTGGAAACGCCGCCGTGTTGCGACAGCGGCTCAGATTGCGGGGCATCGCCGCGGAGATCGTCGAGATCACGCTGGCCGACCCGGTGCCCGACAGCCTCGACCTGTACACCCTCGGCGGCGCCGAGGACTACGCGCAGCGGCTGGCCACCAAGCACCTGATCCGCTACCCGGGTCTGCAGCGGGCCGCGGCCCGCGGGGCGCCGGTGTTGGCGATCTGCGCGGCCATCCAAGTGCTGGGCCACTGGTATCAAACGTCGGCCGGCGAGCGGGTCGACGGCGTCGGACTACTTGACCTGACCACGTCGCCGCAGCCGGCACGCACCATCGGCGAGCTGGTCACCTCACCGCTGCTGACCGGCTTGACGGCGCCGCTGACCGGCTTTGAAAACCACCGCGGCGGAACGGTTCTCGGCGATGCAGCGGCTCCGCTGGGGGCGGTGAAAAAGGGTGCGGGCAACCGCTCGGGCGACGGCGTCGACGGCGCGGTGCAGGGCAGCGTGTTCGCGACCTACATGCACGGGCCGTGTTTGGCCCGCAATCCGGAGTTCGCCGATCTGCTGCTCGGCACCGTGGTGGGCGAGTTGGCGCCGCTGGATCTACCCGAGGTGGAGTTGCTGCGCCGCGAACGGTTGCGGACGTAGCTACCCAGCGCTGGCGGAGCTCGCTGGGGTTTGCGGACGTTGGGCGGCGGTCAGGCCATCGCGCGGCGGCCGGTCAGGGCGCGGCCCAACGTGAGCTCGTCGGCGAACTCCAGGTCGCCGCCCATCGGCAGCCCGGAGGCGATCCGGCTCACGGTCAGACCGGGGATGTCGCGCAGCATGCGGACCAGGTAGGTTGCGGTCGCCTCACCCTCGGTGTTCGGGTCGGTGGCGATGATCACCTCGGTGATGTCGACCCCGTCGACCTGCTCGCCGATCCGGTTCAGCAGCTCGCGGATCCGCAACTGGTCCGGCCCGACGCCGGACAGCGGATCCAGCGCGCCGCCCAAAACGTGGTAGCGCCCGCGGAATTCGCGGGTGCGCTCGACGGCCTGCACGTCCTTGGGCTCCTCGACGACGCAGACCTGGGTGCCGTCGCGACGCGGATCCGCGCAGATGCGGCAGCGCTCGTTGTCGGAGACGTTTCCGCACACGGCGCAGAACCGCACACCGTTGCGAACCTTGGCCAGCACCGCGGTGAGCCGGTCGATGTCCGGCGGCTCAACCGAGAGCAGGTGAAACGCAATGCGCTGGGCGCTCTTCGGCCCGATACCCGGCAGCTTGCCAAGTTCGTCGATCAGATCCTGGACGGGTCCCTCAAACACCCAGTACGCCGCCGCCCATGCCACCGGCCAGCGGACCGAGCTGCTCCTGCGTCAGGGTGGCGACCTGCTTCGAGGCGTCACCGAGCGCACCGACGAGCAGGTCCTGCAGCGTCTCGAGGTCCTCGGGGTCCACGACTTTCGGGTCGATCTTCACCGCGACGACCTCTCCGCTGCCCTTGACGGTGACCTCCACCAGACCGCCGCCGGCCTTTCCGATCACCTCGGCGGCGATCAGCCGCTGCTGGGCCTCCATCAGCTGTTGCTGCATCTGCTGAGCCTGGGCGAGCAACGCCGACATGTCGGGCGGGCCTCCGGGTTGCATGACAGCCCCCTTGCGTATCGGTCTCGACTTGGTTTCGCCTGCGGCGTGCGGGCGGTTCAGAGCTCCCAGCGTAGCCGCCGCCGGGCTACCGTAGCGCTGTGCACACACCTCGTCGCCTGCGTGTCGGAGCCGCTGCCGCGCTGGCCGCGATCGCCGTCGTCGCATCGGCTCCGCCGAGCGCGGTCGCCGCACCCGGCAGCATCGCCGGAATGATCGTCTTCCTCGATCCCGGACACAACGGCGCCAACGACGCGTCCATCAGCCGCCAGGTGCCCACCGGTCGCGGCGGCACCAAGAACTGCCAAGCCAGCGGGACCACGACCAACGACGGATACCCGGAGCACACTTTCACCTGGGACACCACTTTGCGTGTCCGCGCCGCGCTCAACGCGATGGGCGCCCGGACCGCCATGTCACGCGGCGACGACTCGACGGTCGGCCCCTGCGTCGACCAACGCGCTGCGATGGCCAACGCGCTGCACCCGAACGCGATCGTCAGCATCCACGCCGACGGCGGTCCGTCGGGCGGACGAGGGTTCCACGTCAACTACTCCGCGCCGCCGCTCAACCAGGCTCAGGCCGGACCCGCAGTACAGTTCGCCCGCGTGATGCGCGACCAGATGCAGGCCTCGGGTATCCCGCCGGCCACCTACATCGGCCAGGACGGTCTGTACGGGCGGTCGGACCTGGCGGGCCTCAACCTGGCGCAGTACCCGTCGATCCTGGTCGAGTGCGGCAACATGAAGAACCCGATCGACTCCGGCCTGATGGAAAGCCCCGAGGGCCGGCAGAAGTACGCCGACGCGATCGCGCGGGGCGTCGCAGCGTTCCTCGGCGGCCAGGCCGCGGCGCACTGAGGCCGAGACTAGCTCTCGATTTCCTTCTTCAGGTTGGCCAGCACCTCGCCCTGGATTTTCTTCAGGCCCAGCGGCGCGAACGTCTTCTCGAAGAAGCCCTTCACCCCGCCAGCGCCCGTCCAGGTGGTGGTGACGGTGACGCTCGAACCGGTGCCCGCAGGAGCCACCGTCCAATTGGTGACCAGCGTCGAGTTGGCATCCTTTTCGATGACGGCGTGACCGGCGACGTCGACGCTGGCCGTGATGTCACGGACGCGCGACTTGGTGGCCTGCAGCTTCCAGCTGGCGACGGTCCCCTGGCCCTGCCCGCCCTCGAGTACCCGGTAGTCGTGGTAGTGCGACGACAGGATTTTGGGCCGGACGTCGCGGTAGTCAGCAACGGCCGACAGCACGGTGGCGGGCTCAGCGTTGATCAGGATCGTGCTGGCTGCACTGACGTGTCCCATTAGGCGTAACTCCTCTGCGCGGGCGTGATTCTCGCCGATCAGCGTATAGGTGGCCGCCCGAGACCTAGGCGCTGTCGCCGATGCGGCGCGCGCCCAGTTCGTTCTGCAGCAGCTCGAGAGCGGCTTCCTCGGGGTCGCGGCGAGGTGTCAGCTCGTCGTCCTGGTTGGCCTCGGCGAGCATGCTCTCCTCTTCGGCCTGCCGATGCGATTCGTCCTCGACAGCCGGCTCGGTCGGCGGCGGCGGCGGAACCACCCGACGCGGACGCTCGATCGGGGGCGGCGGCGCGGGCGGGGCTTCTGGTGCCGCCGCCGCGGCCGGTCCGCCCGCTTCGCAGCGCACCCGCCAGTTCACGCCCAGGGCATCCTTGAGCGCCTCGGCGATGACATCGGCGTTGCGTTGTTCGCTGAGCCGCTTGGCCAGCGGCGCCGACTCGTGGCTCAACACCAGTGTGTTGTCCTCGACTGCCCGGACCGTCGCACCAGCCAGCATCACCTCGGTGGTCCTGCTGCGCTGACGGACCTTGTCGCGCACCGTCGGCCACAGGGTGCGCACCGCGGCGGCATTCGGTTCGACCGAACCTGCGGCGGCGGGGGCCTCGTCGACAACGGCCGCACTGGTGGGCGGCGCAGACTCGGGAGTCGGCTCGGCCGCGGCGACTGGCGGGGGTGCGGATGTCGAAGGTTTGGCGGCCGAAGGCCGGACGTACGCCGGCTGCTGGGCCGGCTGCTCCCCGGCCGGGATGGACATGTCCAGCCTGGTCTCGATCCGCTCGACACGTTGCAGCAGCGCCGATTCGGTGTCGCTGGCCGACGGCAACAGCAGCCGCGCGCAGATCACCTCGAGAAGCAGACGCGGCGCCGTCGCGCCGCGCATCTCGGTCAGCCCGGCGTGCACGACTTCGGCGTAGCGGGTCAGCGTCGCCGGGCCTATCCTGGCCGCCTGCTCGCGCATCCGGTCCAGCACGTCCTCGGGCGCATCGACCACTCCGCGGCTGGTGGCATCCGGAACGGCTTGCAGGACAAGCAGATCCCGGAACCGCTCCAGCAGGTCGGTGGCAAAACGCCGAGGGTCGTGGCCGGCGTCGATCACCGACTCCACCGCCCCGAACAGTGCCGCGGCGTCCCCGGCGGCCAGCGCGTCGACGGCCTCGTCGATCAGGGCCACGTCGGTGGCACCCAGCAGCCCCAGCGCCCGCTGGTAGTTGACCCGGTTGCCTTCGGCGCCGGCCAGCAACTGGTCGAGCACCGACAGGGTGTCGCGCGGCGAACCGCCACCGGCCCGGATCACCAACGGATAGACCGCGTCGTCGACGACCACATCCTCCTGCGCGCAGATCTTCTCGACCAGCCCTCGCATGGTCCGCGGGGCCAGCAGCCGGAACGGATAGTGGTGGGTCCGCGAGCGGATCGTCGGCAATACCTTCTCCGGCTCGGTGGTGGCGAACACGAAGATCAGGTGTTCGGGCGGCTCCTCGACGATCTTGAGCAGCGCGTTGAACCCGGCCGTGGTCACCATGTGCGCCTCGTCGACGATGAACACCCGATAGCGCGACTGGGCCGGCGCGTAGAACGCCCGGTCGCGCAGCTCGCGGGTGTCGTCGACACCACCGTGGCTGGCCGCGTCGAGTTCGACGACGTCGATGCTGCCGGGCCCGTTGGGCGCCAGCCCGATGCAGGAGTCGCAGACCCCGCAGGGTGTGGCCGTCGGCCCCTGCTCGCAGTTCAGCGAGCGGGCCAGGATGCGTGCCGAGGAGGTCTTGCCGCACCCGCGCGGGCCGGAGAACAGGTACGCGTGATTAATGCGGCCGGCGGTCAGCGCGGTCGACAGTGGCTCAGTGACGTGCTCCTGACCCACCACGTCGGCGAAGGTCGCGGGGCGGTATTTGCGGTAAAGAGCCACGAACAGCAAGGCTACCCAGCCCGTCCGACGAGGCGAACCCGAAGGGTTCGCAGAGGAGGCGGGCCATCGAGGCGAACCCCGCGGCGTCGAGTGAGCGCACAGGGCGGGATTTGGTCCGATTTTCCGCCCTGGCTGCACTCTCGAAGCCGTCAGTTCACACTCGACACCGACCCGTAGAACGCTGTCGAGCTAATGCGACGAGGTCGATATCGTGCGGCATGTCGGCTCTGCGCTGACGGCGGGCCGGGTTCGAACTTCGTCGCCGAAGGACGCAGCGTCAGCGCGCGTCAGTCAGCAGCGACTCAGACGCCGACAGCAGGGCGCAGGTGGCCAGTCCGTCGATCGCGTCCCGCAGATCCGACTCGGGCGGGAACGTCGGCGCGATCCGGATGTTCTTGTCATCCGGGTCTTTCCGGTAGGGGAACGACGCACCCGCCTCGGTGACCGCGATGCCGGCGTCCTTGGCCAGCGCGACGGTGCGCTTGGCCGTGCCGGGCAGCACGTCGAGGCTGATGAAGTAGCCACCCTCGGGCTCGGTCCACGACGCGATCTTCGACTCGCTCAGTCGCCGGTCGAGAATCTCCAGTGCCAACGCGAATTTCGGGGCCAGCAGTTGCTGGTGACGCAGCATCTGCAGGCGCACACCATCGGCGTCACCGAAGAAGCGCAGGTGCCGCAATTGGTTGACCTTGTCGGGGCCTATCGACTTCTTCCCCGCATATTGCAGGTACCAGGCGATGTTGCCCAGAGATCCGCCAAAGAAGCTGACGCCGGCACCGGCGAAGGTGATCTTGGACGTCGACGCGAAGACATACGGCCGGTTGGGGTTGCCCGCAGCCGTGGCCAGTCCCAGCACGTCGACAGGGCGGGGGAATTCCCTCGTCAGCGTGTGCACCGCATAGGCGTTATCCCAGAACAACCGGAAATCATCGGCGGCCGTACGCATTTGGACCAGCCGGCGGACCGTCTCCCACGAATAGCTCAGACCGGTCGGGTTGGCGAACACCGGGACCGCCCACAGACCTTTGATGGCCGGGTCGACGGCGACCAGCTCTTCGATCAGGTCGACGTCGGGGCCGTCCTCGCGCATCGGGACCGGGATCATCTCGATGCCCATGGTCTCGGTGATGGCGAAGTGCCGGTCGTAGCCGGGCACCGGACACAGGAATTTGATGCCGTCCTGCTCTTTTATCCAAGGGCGTGGGGAATCGACGCCGCCGTAGAGCATCGAGAACACGATCACGTCGTGCATCAGCTCGAGGCTGGCGTTGTTGCCGGCGATCAGATTCTGCACCGGGATGCCGAGCAACTCCCCGAAGATCGCCCGCAGCTCGGGGAGGCCGTGTTGCCCGCCGTAGTTGCGGACGTCGGTGCCGTCGCCGTCGCGGTAGTCGGGGCCGGGCAGACTCAGCAACGCGTTGGACAGGTCGAGTTGCTCGCTACAGGGCTTTCCCCGGGTGAGATCCAGCACCAGCTTCTTGGACTGCAGGTCGGCGTAGTCCTGCTGGTAGCGGGCGTGCACGGCCTCGAGGTCGTCGCGGGCAAGGGAGCTGAACGGGCCGTACGACACGATCCGCCTTCCGACGTTCCACTTCAGGTTTTTTGGGTAGGGGACCCCGCGCACCCGACAGAGCCCATTGACCCTTGCTGCCTTCCGGCCCTGGGGGAGTTCACAGGATGGACGCCGCGCGGGGTCCGACCAGAGTCTAGTACCCGGCGGGACGCCGTAGCCCACCTGCTCCGGTCCCATGGCTGGACGACCCCGGACCGCGGTTTGACTGCCCGGCTACCATTGCCGACGGAGGATTCGCCTAGTGGCCTATGGCGCTCGCCTGGAACGCGGGTTGGGTTAATAGCCCTCGCGGGTTCAAATCCCGCATCCTCCGCGCCGAGTCCAGAAGACGACCAGGCCCGATTGATATAGGGTCTGGTCGCTTCTGGATTATCAGCTCAAGGAGGAGCATGGGACGCAGGGTCTGGCACGCGGCGCTCTCGGTCGCCGCCGGCGTCCTCTACTTCTTCTTTGTGCTGCCGCGCTGGCCCGAGCTGATGGGCGACACCTCACATGGCCTGGGCACGGTGGCCCGGATCGCCGCCGGCATCTTGATTGCGCTGGCCGCACTTCCGGTGGTGTTCACGTTGTTGGAGTCGCGCAAGCCCGAATTCGGCACGCCCACCCTGGCATTGACGCTGCGGACCTACTCGATCGTGGCGCATGTGCTGGCCGGAGTGCTGATTGTCGGCACCGCGATCAGCGAGATCTGGTTGAGCCTGGACAGCGCGGGTCGGTGGCTGTTCGGAGTCTACGGCGCCGCGGCAGCAATCGCGCTGGTCGCCATCGCCGGGTTCTACCTGTCGTTTGTCGCCGAGTCGCCGCCGCCGCCGCCGAAACCGCTGAAACCCAAAAAAGAGAAGAAGCCGCGCCGGCGTCGCGGCAGGACCGACGACGAGACCGACGACGTCGCGGATGCCCAGGCTGACGCCCCCGAAGCCGACGCTGTCGCTGACGTGGACGAAGCGGTCGACGAGAGTGCCGAAGTCGAGGCAACGGCGGAAGAACCCGAGTCGTCGACGGCCGAAGAGGCCGCTGCGGTGGACCAGGCTGAGGACACCGTCGCGGCCGAGTCCGGCGGACTCCGCAACCGGCGTCCGTCGGGCAAGGTGACACATCGTCGCCGGCGTTCGCGTCGCGGCGTCGCCGTCGACGAATAAGCCTGTCCGGTTAGGTTCGGTCAGTCGATCGACCACCCCGACCTGCAGGCGGTGCCCACCGAAGTCGGTTTCCCGCCGGCACCGTATTTCGCGGCGACCACGACGGCGTCGGCGGCGCTCAATCCGATTCCCGGTCTAGCGCGCGGGAATGTTTTGCAGCTTGCCCTGAAGGTCGGGGCAGTACTGCGCGATGGCGCTACCTAGGAACTCGTAGGTCTGAACCTGCGTGGTGCCCCGGGGAAGATTGTTGGAGAGAAAGTGCGCCGAGGCTGCCGCGTCAGGGTCGACGCCCACCGCCAGCCGGTGACAGGCGATCTTGGCGATGTAGGGGTTGTAATCGTGCGGCCCGTAGATGCCGTATCGCTGGATCTGGTTGTCGAAATCGGTGTCCGGGTCGGCCGATGCCGGCGCGGACACCGCGATTGCCGCGGCGACCGCGGCGACCACAACACCCGAGATTTTCATGGGCCGAATCCTACCTCTCGGGATTCCACCTCTGTTGAGTCTGCGTGCGCCCATCGTCATTGCTCTCCTTCGACCCGCCGAGACACCAGCCCGGGCTCGCGTTACGGTCTTGCGACGACCGCCTGCCCGGTTTCTTTCTGGTCGCCTATTCAGATTAGAGTAGCTAAGGTTACTTACAGGCTAATTAGTTGAGCAGCCTTCGCCCATGGTTAAGGAATGAAGCGGCCCATGACGACGACTGAGTCTAGGACCGAGCCACTGAAGATTCAGGGCTCGGCCGGCAGCGAGAGCAATCAGGCCCCCCGGCAGCCGGCCAAGAAGGGTCTGCTCAGCCGATTCTGGATAGTGCTGGTCATCGTTTCGGTGATCGCGCTCTCCGGCTTCGTCGTGTACCGGTTGCACCACGTCTTCGGCGTCAACAGCGGATCGTTCGGTGGCGGCACGTCGGCCGAAGTCCTCGACCAGTTCAACGCCAAGACGATCACGCTCGAGGTCTGGGGCTCACCGGGCAGCACGGCAACCATCAACTACCTCGACGAAAACTCCCATCCGCAGCAGGCCCTCGACGTCCCTTTGCCCTGGAGCAAAGTGTTGAGTTCGACGAAGCCCGGCATCCCGGCAAACCTGGTGGCGCAAGGAGACGGCAGTTGGATCGCCTGCCGATTCGTCGTCAACCAGCACGACGGGCGGGGTGACGTCATCAAGGGTCTCAATCACTCGCCGCCCAACGAAACGGTAAACGCCTTCGTGTACTGCCTGGACAAGTCCGCATGAGCCAGGCCACCGAGACCGCACCGACCGTCGACCAGCCGTTGATCCCGCCGTTTCTGCCGCGGATGATCCACCGGTTGGCGCTGCCGATCGTCCTGGCGTGGTTGGCGCTGGTCTTCGTCACCAATACCGTGGCACCCCAACTCGAGGAAGTGGCCAAGAACCACTCGGTGTCGATGAGTCCGAAGGACGCGCCGTCGTTCCAGTCGATGATGCGGGTCGGGTCGACGTTCAAAGAGTTCAATTCGGACAACTCCGCGATGATCGTCATCGAGGGCGACAAGCCGTTGGGCGCGGAAGCGCACCACTACTACGACGAGATCGTCAAGAAGATCGAGCAGGACAAGAAACACGTCCAGCACGTCCAGGATTTCTGGAGCGACCCGCTGACCGCCGCGGGTTCGCAGAGCCATGACCAAAAGGCCGCATACGTTCAGGTCTACCTCGCCGGCAATATGGGTGGCACGCTGGCCTCGGAGTCCTCTGAGGCGGTTCGCAAAATCGTGGACTCGGTGCCCGCACCACCGGGCATCAAGGCCTACGTCACCGGCGCCGGCCCGCTGATGGCCGACCAGTCCCACGCGGGTGAGAAGGGCGTCGCGAAAGTCACCGTCATCACGATCCTGGTGATTCTGGTGATGCTGCTGTTCGTCTACCGGTCGGTGAGCATCGTGTTGATCATGCTGACCATGGTGTTCGTCGAGCTTGCGGCGGCACGAGGCGTGGTCGCGACGCTGGCGAACTACAACATCATCGGGCTGTCCACCTTCGCCAACAACTTGCTGGTGTTGTTGGCGATCGCCGCGGGCACCGACTACGCGATCTTCGTGGTCGGCCGGTACCACGAGGCTCGCGGTAGCGGCGAGACGCGCGATGAAGCGTTTTACACCATGTTCCACAGCACCGCCCACGTGGTGCTGGGGTCGGGCCTGACCATCGCCGGCGCGATGTACTGCCTGAGCTTCTGCCGGTTGCCGTACTTCCAGTCGCTGGGGGCGCCGTGCGCGATCGGCATGCTGGTCGCCGTCTTCGCGGCGTTGACGCTGGCGCCCGCCATCTTGGTGGTCGCCAGCTTCTTCAAGCTGATGGACCCGAGACGGCGGTTGCAGACCCGGGGCTGGCGGCGCATCGGGACCGCGATCGTCCGGTGGCCGGCGCCGGTTCTCGCGGTCACCATCGCGATCGCGCTGGTCGGTCTGCTCGCCCTGCCGGGATACTCCACCGACTACGACAACCGTCACTACCTGCCGGACGACACGCCAGCCAACGTCGGGTACGTCGCCGCCGACCGGCACTTCGACCAAGCCCGGCTCAATCCCGAGTTGTTGATGATCACGACCGATCACGACCTCCGTGATCCCGCCGACTTCCTGGTGCTGGACAAGGTGGCCAAAGCGATCTTCCACATTCCGGGGATCGGCCGGGTACAGACCATCACCCGGCCGCTGGGCACGCCACTGGATCACAGCACCCTAGGTTTCCAGATGGGCGCCCAGGCCGCCGGCCGCATCCAAACCCAGCACTACCAGGAGGAGCAGGCGAAGAACCTGCTCAAACAGGCCGACGAGTTGCACAAGACGATGGCGACTCTGCACGAGCAGATGCAGGTCACCCAGGACCTCAGCAACACCACGCACGAGACCACCAAGCTGACCAAAGAAACCGTGAAGATCACCGAGGAATTGCGCGACAACATCGCCAACTTCGACGACTTCTTCCGGCCGATCCGCAGCTACTTCTACTGGGAAAAGCACTGCTACGACATCCCGGCCTGCTGGACGCTGAGGTCGATCTTCAATGCACTCGACGGCATCGACCAGGTGGCCGAGAACATCCAGAACCTCAGCGCGAACCTGGACAAGCTGGACCAGATTCAGCCGAAGCTGGTGGCGTTGATCCCGCCGCAAATCGAGAGCCAGCAGCGCAACCTCGACACCATCATGTCGAACTACGCGACGACGAAGGGCCTCAACGACCAGGCCAAGGCGCAGTCCGACAACGCCACTGCCCAGGGCGATGCGTTCGACAAAGCGAAGAACGACGACACGTTCTACCTTCCGCCGGAGGCGTTCAAGAGCCCGGACTTCGCGCGGGGTCTCAAGCAGTTCATCTCACCCGACGGCCACTCTGTCCGGATGATCATCTCGCACGAGGGCGATCCGGCCACCCCGGAGGGCATCAACCACATCGCCCCGATCAAGCAGGCCGTCCACGAAGCGATCAAGGGCACTCCTTGGGAGGGCGCCAAGGTCTACCTCGGCGGTACCGCCGCGACGTACAAGGACATGCGCGACGGATCCAACATCGACCTGATGATCGCCGGAATTGCGGCGGCCACACTGATTTTCGTCATCATGCTGGTTATCACCCGAAGCGTCGTGGCGGCCTTCGTGATTGTCGGCACCGTCTTGCTCTCGCTGGGCGCGTCGTTCGGGCTCTCCGTTCTGCTCTGGCAGTACATCCTCGGTGTCAAACTGCACTGGATGGTGCTGGCGATGGCCATCATCTTGTTGCTGGCAGTCGGGTCGGACTACAACCTGCTGCTGATATCGCGGTTCAAGGAAGAGATCCAGGCCGGGCTCAAGACCGGCACCATCCGCGCCATGGCCGGCTCGGGATCTGTGGTGACCTCGGCGGGCCTGGTGTTCGCCGCCACCATGGCCACCTTCGCCTTCAGTCCACTGAAGATCATGGCTCAGGTTGGGACGACGATCGCGCTGGGTCTGTTGTTCGACACCCTGATCGTGCGGTCGTTCATGACACCGTCGCTGGCCACCTTGCTCGGTCGTTGGTTCTGGTGGCCGCAACATGTGCGCCCGCGCCCGGCGAGCACCATGCTGCAGCCGTACGGGTCACGTCCGGCTGTACGCGAGCTGATCCACCGCGACATCGCCGACGAGACCGACGCCGGAGTTGTCGAGAAGGTCTAGCTGGGTTTAGCTGCCCGGCGCTCTTCGTTGAGATTGACGGTGGCGCGAAGAAATGCGAGTGACCATCACGCTGGCGTCGATTTGGGCGATCCCGGCAGCGGACCGATGGACGCTGGTTCGGGTTCGCCGAAACTGGTACCGAGCAGCGTCCGCACCGCCGGGCGAGGCCCGCTGGACCTCAGCATGGTGCTGGCCGGCCGCGGCCGCACCTTGATCGGCCACCAGAACCAGCGACCGAGCAGCGCCGCGATGGACGGCGTCATGAATGATCGCACCACCAAGGTGTCGAACAGCAGGCCCAGGCCGATGGTGGTACCCACCTGGCCGATGATGCGCAAATCGCTGACCACCATCGAGCCCATCGTGAACGCGAACACCAGGCCGGCATTGGTCACGACCTTGCCGGTGCTGCCCATCGCGCGGATGATCCCGGTCTTCAGCCCGGCCGGGATCTCTTCCTTTAACCGCGATATCAGCAACAGGTTGTAGTCGGATCCGACGGCGAGCAGCACGATCACCGACATCGCAAGCACCATCCAGTGCAGTTTGACGCCCAAGAGGTACTGCCAGACCAACACGGACATGCCGAACGAGGCGCCCAACGAGAGCGCCACCGTGCCCACGATCACCATGGCCGCGATCAGGCTTCGGGTGATGATCAGCATGATGATGAAAATGAGGCAGAGCGAACCGATTCCGGCGATCATCAGATCGTATTTAGAGCCGTCCTTCCAGTCCTTGAAGGTGGCGGCGGTGCCGGCGAGATAGATCTTGGCGTCCTCCAGCGGGGTGCCCTTGAGCGCCTCCTCCGCGGCCTCCCTGATCTTGTCGATGCGCGCGATGCCCTCGGGCGACGCCGGATCGCCCCGGTGCGAGATGATCAACCGGGTCGCTTTCCCGTCGGGCGAGAAGAAGTTGTTCAACGCTCGCTTGAAGTCTTTGTTCTGGAACACTTCTGGCGGCAGGTAGAACGAGTCGTCGTTTTTCGCCTGATCGAACGCGTGACCCATCGCGTTCGCGTTGGCGCTCATATCGTCCATCTGGTTGAAGATGCCGGACATGGTGCTGTGCATGGTCAGCATCATGGTCCGCATGTTTTCCATGCTGTCGACCATCGGCGGGAACTCCGCGATCAGCTGCGGCATCAGCGCGTCGAGTTGACTGAAGTCGTTGGTCAATATCTGGAACTTCTCGTCGATCTCGTCGATGCCGTCGACGGCGTCGAAGATGGAGCGCAGCGAAAAGCAGATCGGGATGTCGTAACAGTGCTTCTCCCAGTAGAAGTAACTGCGGATCGGCCGGAAGGTGTCCTCGAAGTTCGCGACGTCGTCACGCAGTTCTTCGGTGACGGCCTGCATTTCGCGTGTCTCGCCGATCATTTTATGCGTGATGTTGGTGAGTTCGACCATGTGGCCGTACATCCGCCGCATTCGGTTCATGGTGTCTTCGAGCTCGTCGGCCTGCTTGAGCATGTCGTCCATCCGGGCCTTTTGGAACTTCATCGTCTGCACCTGGCCGGCATTTTGCATGCTCATCTGGAACGGGATCGACGTGTGTTCCATCGCGGTGCCCTCGGGACGGGTAATCGCCTGCACGCGTGAGACTCCCGGGACGCGGAAGATTCCCTTGGCCAGTTTGTCCAAGACCAGGAAGTCGGCCGGATCCCGCAGATCATGGTCGGCCTCGATCATCATGACTTCCGGCATCAACCGGGCCTGGGAGAAGTGCCGTTCGGCCGCGTCGTATCCCTTGTTGGCGGCAATGTTGTGCGGGATGTACAGCCGGTCGTTGTAGCTGGTCCGGTAGCCCGGCAGGGTCAGCAGACCGATCAGCGCAATTCCAAGCGACGCGGCGAGAATCGGCAGCGGCCAACGGACGATCGCGGTACCGATCCGCCGCCAGCCACGCGTCGAGATCCGCCGTTTCGGATCGAACAACCCGAATCGGCCGCCGACCGCGATGACGGCGGGTACCAGAGTCAGCGCAACAGCGACCGCCACGACCATACCCACCGCGCAAGGGACACCGATGGTTTGGAAGTACGGCATCCGGCAGAAGCTCAGGCAGAAGGTGGCACCGGCGATCGTCAGGCCGGACGCCAGCACCACATGGGCCACGCCGTGATAGGTCGTATAGAAGGCTTCTTCACGAGTCTCGCCGTGCTGACGTGCTTCTTGATAGCGGCCGAAGAAGAAGATCGCGTAGTCCGTACCTGCCGCAATTCCCAGCGACACCAACAGGTTGACGGCGAACGTCGAAAGACCGATGAGCTGGTGATAACCGAGAAACGCGACAATGCCTCTGGCCGCAGTCAGTTCGATGAAGACCGTGACCAGCAGAAGCACCACCGTCCACACCGAGCGATACACCAGCAGCAGCATGGTGAAAATCACCAGCATGGTCACCATGGTGATTTTCACCAGCGTGCTGTCACCGCTGTGGTGCATGTCCGACACCAGCGCCGATGGGCCGGTCACATACGTCGTAACGCCCTTGGGGACCGGTGCGCGGTCCACGATGTCGCGGACGGCCTTGATCGACTGTTCAGCCAATGTGGTGCCCTGGTTGCCGGCCAGGTTGAGTTGGACGTAGACCGCTTTGCCGTCCGGACTCTGGGCACCCGGTGCGGTAAGTGGATCACCCCAGAAGTCCTGTACGTGCTGGATGTGCGACGGGTCGGCCCGCAGCTTTTTGATGATGGTGTCGTAGTATCGGTGGGCATCGTCGCCGAGCTTGCTGTCGCTTTCCAAGACCAGCATCGCGAAGTTGTCGGAGTCGGACTCCTTGAACTTCTTACCCGTGACCTCCATCGCCTGCACCGACGGAGCGTCCTTGGGGCTCAAGGAAACCTGGCGTTCTTCGGCGACCTTCTCCAGCGGTGGGACAGCCACCGTCATCAGCACGATGAGGCCGATCCACGCGAAGATAATGGGTACCGCGAACCGGCGGATCAGTTGCGGAATTCGTGGCGGTGTGGTGCCGGCAGCGCTCCGCTGGTGGCTGGTCATGCGCCCTTGAGAACGCAGTAGGTAAACGCGTTCACCTCATGGGAGACCCGCTCGGCTTTCACCACGTCGTCAATGATGATGCGGCAGCCCAGCATGTCGCTGTTACCTTGCGCCACAATGTTTCCCACGACGGACGCCGCTTTCGTCGTCATATTCAGGGTCCAGGGCAGCTTGGCGTTGTCCACGTGCTGCGGATCGGCGTTGGTGTCGAAGTAGCCGATGTCCGCCGTGGTCCCGGGCGGGCCGAACACCTCGTAGGTGATCCGCTTGGGATTGAACGGCTTGCTGTCATCGGTCGCGCTGTCGGAGTAGGAGGGCCGCTTCTCGGAGCCGAAGATGCCGTGGATGCGGGCCACGGTGAAACCCCCGAGCCCGACCACGATCACGATCACGAGCGGAATCCACACCCGCTCCAGCACCCTGAAAATCGAAATCCCCTTTATTCCTGGTCGGCCACGTCGAGTAAACCACGCCCACTCGCCGGGTTGTCGACTCCTCACCCCTGCGGAACTGCGATCATGCAATAACGCATGTTACGTGCGTAAACGGACCGTACCGGGTTCTGTAGCGGCCCGCAATGCGTCCGTGTGCGCTATCCTCGCGCGGTGCCGCAGCTCTCGTTCCAGCGTGCCCGCACCGAAGACAAGAAGCGCCAGCGGGCAGCAGCGCTGGTCGAAGCCGCCCGCTCACTGGCGCTGGAATCCGGCGTCGCGGCGGTGACCCTGACCGCGGTCGCGAACCGCGCCGGCGTGCACTACTCCGCGGTACGCCGCTACTTCACCTCACACAAAGAGGTGCTGCTGAACCTTGCCGCCGAGGGGTGGGCCCGCTTCGCGAACACCGTCTGCGAGAGTCTGCACGAGCCCGGCCCGATGTCGCCGGCTCGGGTCGCCGAAGCGCTGGCTCAGGGCCTGGCTGCCGACCCGCTGTTCTGCGACCTGCTCGCCAATTTGCATGTACACCTCGAGCACGAGGTCGAGCTTGAGCGGGTGCTGGAGTTCAAGGAGATCAGCAACGCCGCGGTGATCGCGCTGACGGACGCGATCGAGAACGCGCTGCCAGGGCTGGGCCGCTCGGGGGCATTCGACATCCTGCTCGCCGCATATGCGTTGGCTGCACCGATGTGGCAGCTGGCGAACCCGCCGAAACGTCTCGCCGAGGAGTACGCGAAGCGGTCGGACGTCCCGCCCGACTGGGACATCGACTTCACCACAGCGTTGACGAGGCTGATCACCGCGACATGCGTCGGCCTACTGGCCGAATCCGATCAGCTTTGACAGTTACGACCAGTTCCACACCGACATGTCGCCGCGTGGGTAGTTCTGGCAGTTCTCGGTTTCCTTGGCGACGACGCCCTTGTTGTTGAAGAAGATCTTCATGTGGTTGGGCCAGGCCAAGTTCAGCGGATCGATCTGGGGCGCGTAGAAGTTCGCGGAATACGCCCTGCGGTCCGCTGGCGACAACGAGTAGAACCAGTGCACCTTGTTTTGGGCGTCGTGGTTGACGTTCGGGTGATTGTTGTAGTCGATCATGTAGCGCTGGTAGTAGACCGGTGCGTAATCGCGCGCGGCGGCGAGAAGTTGCTCGGCATCGCAGGTCGTCGAGATCATCCGCCGCGGAATCGGGAAATCATCGGTGGAGTCGTTCGACGAGCAGCCGTTGCACGGCGTGAACCCCGGATCGGCGGAGGCAACCCGCGGGAACGCGGACGGCAGAGCGAATACCACGGCACCCAGAGCAAGCGCTACGAGTCCGGCACGAACGGCGCGGCTCAGTCGGTGAAGACGCATTCGACTACTATAACGCTCCTATCACGGCTGCGCCCAGGGGCTGTCAAGCCCGACTAACCAACGGCCGGCTCGGAATGCGTGACGTCTGGGCAGGCTCGGCTTACTGTGTGGGCATAGCTAACGACGAGTCCTTCACTACCCTGGAAGACCTGCGCGGTGATCTGGCGCTGCGCTACAAGTGGACGCCTACTGGCGGGTCCGCGGTCGACCCGGCCCTCGTCGAGGCCGACGCGGCGGCGCTGGACCGCGACGGCTATGTCGTCTGGGAAAACCTGCTGACCCCCGAGCAGTGCAGCCGGATCCGCGACGAGGTGGCGCCCTGGCTCGGGCACACCGGGCGCAACTCGTTCGAGGGACGGCGGACCCAGCGCATCTACAGCGTGCTGAGCCGGACCCGGGCGTGCGATCCGCTCGCCGCCTTCCCGCGGGTGCTGGCCGCGCTGGATCGACTGCTGATGCCCAACTATCTGCTGTCGGCCCTGCAGGCGATCAACATTCAGCCCGGCGAGGCCGCCCAACTGGCCCACCACGACGACGGCTTCTACCCGATCCCCCGTCCGCGGGAGCCGTTGGCGGCCGCGACGATCTGGGCGATCGACGACTTCACCGCCGACAACGGCGCGACGGTGCTCTACCCGGGCAGCCACCGCTGGGGCAAGCGGCGGCCCGGGCCGGCCGACGAGGCGATGCCCGTCGTGATGCCCGCCGGCTCCTGCGTGTTCTTTGTCGGCACGCTCTGGCACGGCGGCGGCGCCAATACGAGCGACGCCGACCGGCTGGCCGTCACCGCGCAGTACTGCCAGCCGTGGCTGCGACCGATGGAAGCCTTCACCTTGTCGATATCCCGCGAGATCGCCCGCTCGGTGTCCGACGACATCCGGCGCATGCTCGGCTACAGCATCCACCCGCCGTTTGTCGGCGCCGTCGACGGCCTGCACCCGCTTCGGCTGCTCGAAGACCGGTAGCGCGCACGCCGCTCCTCGGGTGATGGCAACATTCCCTGCATGACTAGTCTCAGCGCGGCCCGCATCGTTGCCGGTGCGCCACTGATGGTTTTCGCCTTCCTCGCCGCTCCGGCGGTCGGCCCACTGGCCCCGATCGCCACAGCCGACGGCTGCCCGGACGCCGAAGTGGTGTTCGCGCGCGGCACCGGTGAGCCGGTCGGCCCGGGCGGGCCGGGGCAGGCCTTCTTCGACTCGCTGACTGCGCAGCTTCCCGGCAAGACCATCACGCTGTACCCGGTCAACTACCCGTCGACCACCGATTACGCCAACAGCGCCAAGGCCGGAGCCGCCGACGAGGTCGCCCACGTCGAGGGCACCGTCGCCAACTGCCCGAAGACCAAGATCGTGATCGGCGGGTATTCGCAGGGCGCCGGCGTGGCCGACCTGACCAGCCACCAACTGCCCGCGCAGGACGCCAATCACATCGCAGCCCTCGCCCTGTTCGGCAATCCGCAGAGCAGCTACGCAAAAGGCCTTGCGGACGAACAGATTCCGGCGCTCGACCCGAGCTACGCCCCAAAGACGATCGACATCTGCCTGGCAGGAGACAACATCTGCGCCGAGGGCGGCAGCATCATCGCCCACCTGGGTTACGTGCCAAATGCCACCAACGAGGCCGCGACCTTCGTCGCGCAGAAGCTACAGTAGCTACTTCTTGCGGTCGGTATCTTTGCTCGGCTGAACACGTTTCGGCTCGCCCGGCATTTTCGGATAGTTGGGCGGATACGGGAGATCGCCGAGGCCGTTCGCCTCGTCGGCCGCGACCATCTCCAGTAACGGCTCGATCGACTGGTCGACCGAATCGATGTCGGCCCACGGGTCGTCGCGGTTGGCGACCAGCTCGGCCGCGGTCGCGATCGTGTAGTCGTCGGGGTCCGCGATCGCCAGCTCGTCCCACGTCAGCGGCATCGACACCGTGGCGATCTGGGTGCGCCGCACCGAATACGCCGATGCGAAGGTGCGGTCACGGGCGTTCTGGTTGAAGTCGAGAAAAACCCGCGCACCCCTGTTTTCTTTCCACCACTGCGTCGTCACCGCATCAGGCGCGCGCCGTTCCACCTCGCGGGCCAACGCGATGCCGGCCCGACGCACCGCAATGAAGTCCCAGTCGGTTGCGATTCGCAGGAACACGTGGATGCCGCGGCCGCCGGAAGTTTTGGGATAGCCCACCAGACCGAGTTCGTCGAGCAACGGCCGCAGCACGTCGACGGCCACGTTGCGCGCATCGTCGAAACCGGTACCCGGCTGCGGGTCCAGGTCGACGCGCAACTCGTCGGGATGCTCGGTGTCCGGGCAGCGGACCTGCCACGGGTGCAGCGTGATCGTGCCCATCTGCGCCGCCCACACGATCGCGGCCGGGTGTGTCACCCGCAGCGCGTCGGCGGTCCGGCCCGACGGGAAGGTGATCCGGCAGGTCTCGAGATAGTCGGGATGGTGCCGCGGGATGCGCTTCTGGTAGATCTCCTCGCCGTCGATGCCGTCGGGGAAGCGCTGCAGATGCGCTGGCCGGTCCTTGAGCGAGGCCAGCATGGGGCCGGCGGCGACGGCGCGGTAGTAGTCGACGAGCCGTCGCTTGGTGCCGCCGGAGCCCAGCTTCGGGAAGTACACCTTGTCGGGGTTGGTCAGCCGGACCGCGATCCCGTTCACGTCGATTTCCTCCGCCGGCGATGCCATCTCCCGATTCCAGCACAGTATTGCCGCCACAATGTAGGGATGGACCTGCCTGTCATGCCGCCGGTTTCGCCGATGCTGGCCAAATCGGTGAAGGCGATCCCGCCGGACGCCTCATACGAGCCGAAGTGGGACGGGTTCCGGTCGATCCTCTTCCGCGACGGCGACCAGGTAGCAGTGGGCAGCCGCAACGAGAAACCGATGACCCGCTACTTCCCCGAGTTGGTGGCCGCGGCCATCGCCGAGTTGCCCCAACGCTGCGTGATCGACGGTGAGATCGTCATCGCCACCGGTCACGGCCTGGACTTCGAGGCGCTGCAGCAGCGTATCCACCCGGCCGATTCGCGGGTGCGGATGCTGGCCGAGAAGACGCCCGCATCGTTCATCGCGTTCGACCTGCTGGCCCTCGGCGACGACGACTACACCGGTCGGCCGTTCGCCGAACGTCGTGAGGCTTTAGTCGAGGCACTCGGCGGCTCGGGCCCGTCGTTTCACATCACGCCCGCGACGACGGATCCGGGCATCGCGCAGCGCTGGTTCGACGAATTCGAAGGAGCCGGCCTCGACGGCGTCATCGCCAAGCCGCCGAGCATCACCTACCAGCCGGACAAGCGCATCATGTTCAAGATCAAGCACGAGCGCACCGCCGACTGCGTGGTCGCCGGGTACCGGGTGCACAAGTCCGGCGACGACGCGATCGGCTCGCTGCTGCTCGGGCTGTACACCGGAGACGGCACGCTGGCGTCGGTCGGCGTGATCGGGGCATTCCCGATGGCCGGGCGGCGGCGGCTGTTCACCGAATTACAGCCGCTGGTAACTGATTTCGACGATCACCCGTGGAACTGGGCCGCCCACGAGGCGGGTGAGCGCACGCCCCGCAAGAACGAGTTCTCCCGCTGGAACGCCGGCAAGGATCTGTCATTTGTGCCGCTGCGGCCCGAGCGGGTCGTCGAAGTGCGCTACGACCACATGGAAGGTGAGCGGTTTCGCCACACCGCGCAGTTCAACCGGTGGCGACCAGACCGGGAACCGGCGTCGTGCACCTACGCGCAACTGGAGACCCCGGCGACAATCAGCCTCGGCGATATCGTCCCCGGGCTCGGCGCAACCGGCCTCCCGTCGAGCGGCCACTTATGACACCCGGATTTGCGAAAAGCATGCAATAAGTGGCCACTCGACGATAGGTCAGATCGCGGCGTCCAGCGACTCCAGCCCGCGTAGCGTGACGTTGGGCTTGTACACCGGCTCGCCGGCCAAGCGCGCATCGGGGAAACGCGACGTGACTGCCGACAGCGCGACGGCCGCCTCCATCCGGGCCAGCGGAGCACCCAGGCAGTAGTGCAGCCCGCGTCCGAAAGACAAGTGCCGGAACGCTTTCCGATCGGGATCGAACTCTTCTGGCCGATCGAACTCGCTCGCGTCGTGCGCAGCGGCGGCCAGTAGCAGCATCATGGTGTCACCCTTGCCGACCGCCGTACCGCCAATGGTCATGTCGTCGGCCGCGATTCGGGCCACCAGGTGAACCGGCGGGTCATAGCGCAGCGTCTCCTCGACGACGGCCGCCGCCCGACCCGCGTCGACGGCCAACGCAGTCCACTGCGGCCGATCGCGCAGCATCGCCAGCACGGCATTGCCGATCAGGTTCACGGTGGTCTCGTGACCGGCGATCAGCAACAGCATGGCGGTCGAGACGATCTCGTCTTCGGCGAGCTGGTCGCCGGACTCTTCGACCTCGATCATCCGCGACATCAGGTCATCGCCCGGATGTGCCCGGCGCTGCGCGATCAGGTCGTGCAGATACCCCCGCAGCCACTGCCCGGCGGCTATCCGCTTGTCCATGCCGCCGGCCGGTTCGCCGGTGAGCATGAAAAACGGGTCGAGCGCCTGCGCCAGCAACTTCGACGCGCCGCTGAACTCTGCCTCGTCCGCCATCGGGACTCCGAGTAGTCGGCAGATCACCGTCACCGCCAACGGGTAAGCCAGATCGCTGACGACGTCGAATCGCCCTCGGTCGGCGACGCGATCCAGCAACCCGTCGACCAATTCGGTGACGTGCGGAGCCAGCTCGTTGACCACCTTGGGCACGAAGGCCTTGCTGACCAGCCTGCGCAGCCGGGTGTGATCGGGCGGGTCGAGGAACAGGAACATCGGCGGACCTTGCAGTCGCGTCGTCCTACCGTCAGCCATCACGCGTTGAGCCATCGTCGAGCGGCCCCGGTCGACGGACGATGACGGATGCCGCAGCGCCTCGTCGCAGTCGCGATAGGACGAGAAGACTGTCAGGTTTGCTTCCGGCACCCGCAGCGGGCCGGCCGCGCGGACCTGCTGGTACAGCGCATACGGATTGGCCCGGTTGGCCGGGTCCAGCAGTTGCAGCAAAAGGTCCTGCGGGCCGGCGATGCTCGGGGTGCTGGTCATGCTTGCATTGTGCAGGTACCGCAGGCGGCTACGGCATCAGCAGCTGCCCAAGAAGTCGACAATGTATCCGGCAAGGTCCTCGCCCGCGTCTTCTTGGAGGAAATGCCCGGCATTGCCCACCACCGGGTGGCTGATGCCCTGCGCTCCGGTCATCTCGCGCTGCAGGATCGGCGCCATCCCACCGGTGATCGGGTCGCCGTCGCTGAACGCCACCAGCATCGGGGTGGTACTCGCAGTCAACGTGGCCCAGGCGGCCCGGTTGGCCGCGGCGGCGGGATCCTCGGGCGACGTCGGCACCAGCCCCGGCATGGCCCGCGGCCCCGCGCAGTAGCTGTCGTCGGGGAACGGCGCGCTGTAGGCCGCGCGCACCTCCTCGCTCATCGGCCGCCGACAGCCGCCCTCGACGAACCGGCCGACGTCGATCGTCGGCGCGCCCTGGATGGCCTTGCGAAACTGCCACCAGATTTCCGGCATCGGGATGTCGCCGGTGGGCAAGCCGGTGTTGGCGACGACGATCCTGCTGAACCGGTCGGGATGTTCGGCGGCCAGCCGCAGCCCGATCAGCCCGCCCCAGTCCTGTCCCACCAGAGTCACCCGGTGCAGGTCCAGCTTGTCGAACACCAGCTCGCGTACCCATTCGACGTGCCGGGCGTAGCTGTGGTCCTCGATACGGGTCGGCTTGTCCGAGCGCCCGAATCCCACCAGGTCGGGGCAGATGACGCGATGGCCGGCAGCGGCCAGCACCGGGATCATCTTGCGGTACAAAAACGACCAGGTCGGCTCGCCATGCAGCATCAGCACCGGGTCGGCGTCGGCGAGGCCGTCTTGCACAAAGGCCATCCGCAGCGTGCCGCCTTCACCGTCGGACACGTCGGCGTAGTGAGCGGGATAGCGGAATTCGGGTACATCGATGAATCGTTCTTCGGGTGTGCGCAGCGTCTGCATGCGTTTGAAACTACGCCCCGTGAAACTACGCCGCGCCGATCAGCCCTCCCTGTGCAGATCTGCCACGCCCGGGTCTGCCATCAGTTGGTCGAGGAGCGCGCCCTGACCCGGCAGCAGCTTGACCCTGGCCCGCGTGACGCTAAACCACTCGACTCGGTCGACTTCCGGAAAGGACTTCATCTGCCCTGAGCCTCTTGGCCATTCGAGCTCGAAGGAGTTGCTGTGGGCGTCGGCAACATCGAGGTCGCCTCGTACCGCGAAGACGGTGACGACCTTGCCACCGGATTGCCTGACCGGGGCCAGATCGATGCGCGGGCCGGCAGGTGGCGCCGAACCGACCTCTTCTTCGAACTCGCGTTGCGCAGCCGCCCAGGCATCTTCGCCATCGCCGTACTCACCCTTGGGAACCGACCAGGCGCCGTCGTCCTTGCGCGCCCAGAACGGCCCGCCCGGATGTACGAGCAGGACTTGGACGACGCCGTCGCGTACCCGGTACAGCAGCAGGCCCGCGCTTAGCTTGGGCACCGGGTCAGAGCCACATCGACCGACTCCTCCTCATCGCTACGCGCTCTGCATCGTCGCCGGTCAGACTCCGACCGCGAGTTCCAAATCCTTGAGCGAGGTTTCCAGGTGGCCGAGTAAGCGCTGCAGGTGTGGCACGCTCCTGCGGCATCCCACCAGCCCGAAGTCGATCTTGTCCGCGTTGTTTACCAACGTGATGTTCAGCGCCTGCCCGTCCAACGCAATCGACAGCGGGTAGTTGCCGTCGAGTCGGGCGCCGGCCCAATACATCGGCTCGGTCGGCCCCGGCACGTTGGAGATGACGATGTTGAACGGCGGCGGCGACGACCGCACGAAACCCGGGACCGTGGACAGCCCCAGCGGCGCGATGAGCGCCGCGGACAACGCATACGCCTGCAGCCTCGGCAGCTCGGAGAACACCTTCTTGTTGCCGCGCATCGAGGCGCTGATCGTCTCCAGCCGCTTCGCCGGATCGTTGATGTCGGTGGCCAGGTTGCACAACAGCGCGCCGACCTGGTTGCCGCCGGCGTCGGCCTGCTCTGCCGATCGCATGCTCACCGGGACCATCGCGACCAACGGCGTATCGGGCAGCGCGTGCTCGTCTTGCAGGTAGTAGCGCAGCGCGCCGGCGCACATGCCGAGGACGACGTCGTTCAAGCTCACTCCGGCGGCGACCTTGATGGTCTTGAGCCGGTCGATCGCCCACGACTGGGCGGCGATCCGTCGGGCACCGCCGATGGGCACGTTGAACATGGTGCGCGGCGCCGCGAACGGCAGCGTCAACTGCTGTTCCAGCAATGCGGCCCGCGCCAGCGCCCACGTCGAAGGGCCGTATGCCGCAATGGATCCTGCAAGTTGCGACAGGCCCGGCCGCTTCGACTTCTCGACTTCCCGGTGGCGCCGCGGCAGGTCCCAAATCGCTTGCATCTCAGTGGCATCGGCATCGGCATCGGCCGACAACGTCCGCTGCATGAGCCGTAACGCGGAGACACCGTCGATCAACGAGTGATGAAACTTGCTGTAGAGGGCGAATCGGCCGTCGTTCAAGCCCTCGACGAAGTGCGCTTCCCAGAGCGGGCGGTGCCGATCCAACAGGCCGCTGTGCCACCGCGAAGTCAGCTCCAGCAGCTCGCGGACCCGTCCCGGTGACGGCAGCGCCGAGCGCCGCACGTGGTACTCGACATCGACGTCCTCCGGGTCGTCGTAGGTCCACGCCACGTTGGGAATTCCGCCGAACGTCCAGGCCGGGTGCTTGCGGAAGGTCGGCTGGAAGTTGCGGTTGGCGACCAGATGATCGTGTACTTCGCGGACGAACTCCGGCCCAGCGCCCTCTGGTGGCCGGAACAGCTGCAAACCGCCGACGTGCATCGGGTGTTCGCGCGATTCGATCGTCAAAAATACCGAGTCGAGGGGACTCATCAATTCCATCAGTTCATCTAAGGCGCTGCCGACCGCCGAGGCCAGCGAATCGGCGAATCAGTTCTACCGGTGAACAATCCGCTCCGCGATCCTGGTGGATGCCGATGAGATCCAACAGGTTCTGGACGCGCCGCTCCCCCGCCGCCACCGCCCGGTCGGCCGTTCGGCAGCGCGCGAAACGCCCTGTTCCTCGTTGAATCGGTATGCGACGAGATCGGTTGGTAACGGCAACCCGAGACAGCGCTTGGCCCTAAGCTCGTGAGATGCGCGATCGGGAGACGATCGACACCGAACTACGCCGCGTGGCAGCCGAGCTTCGCTCGATCCGCGAGCGTGGTGGTCGGCCGTCCAGTCAGCAGGTCGACGCGCTTCTCGACGAACGCCTGGGGCACCCGGTCGAAGTGTTCTGCGACACGGCGGTTCTGGACGAAATCCTGGCCCCCTTCGAGGCAACGTCGGAGCGCCCGCGCCGCCGTCGCCGGGGTCGACTGCTGCGTCTGGCACTACACGCGGCGGTCCCGCTGTCGGTGTTCGCAGTCGTCGCAGTTCTGGTGGTGACGTTCATGGTGCACCGGCATCACCGACCGTCCGAATCGGCGACAACCCCGACCTCGGAGGAGCGGATGACACCGGCGCCCGGCCCACCGCTGCTCGTGCCGCCCACCCCACCGTCGCCGACTGACATCGCCGAGACGGCGATGATCGACGTCTTGCAGCATGAGGGCGTGCCAGTGCCCAACCGCGACTACGTCACGACGCAGGGGCATGCGGTATGCGACTTCCTCGGGCGCCAACCCAACTTCGCCGACGGCACCGCATTCGTACAGCGGTCGACGATCTGGGACGCCCCCCAGAGCGCCGATTTCACCTCCGCGGCCATCGTCACCTACTGCCCGCAGTTCGAGTCGACCAACAACGACCAGTTGCAGCAGACGTTCGAGAAGTCGCTGACCAATCTGCGCAACATTCAAGGGGATCTGCAGGGCGTCAACCACGATCTGCAAGGCATCAGCGACGGCCTGCACGGCGAAAACTGACCGGCGCCGGCGGGGCCGAGCGGCGGCCACGGCGTCGTCGAGACGGCCGCTCAGACGTCATGGACGCCGATCAGCCCGTCCTGTACCGCTCGGGCGAACAAAGCCGCTTTGGACGGGGCCGGGCGGTGTATGTCGCTGTAGCGGCGCCGAATTCGCTGCAAATGGGTCCTGACCGTACTCGGCGCTATGTGAAGCTTCCGACTGACCGACTCCTTGTTGTCGGTGAGCAGCCACTCGATGAGGACACGCCGCTCCTGCACGGTGAGTTCTGGGCGCCCAAATTGTTGGGCCGCCAGCACAGCCGTCTCGGCAACCGGTCCGCGCGATGCGGTGCCGCGCTCAGCGGCCGTGATCGCCTCGATGAGATACTTCGGCGCTTCTGACTTCACGATGTAGTTCGCTGCGCCGGCGTCCAGGCATTTCAGGATGATTTCGGCAGAGGAGCTGCGCGAGTAGGCGACGACACGATGTTTGAGTTTGGACAGTTGTTGCAGGCCACAGTAGTCAGGCCGTTGCTCGCCTCGTTCGGGGTCGAAGACGATCACTTCGGCGGCGCCGGAGTCGCGCGGGTGCTCGGCGAGGAATTCGGCCACTGACCGATAGGCCGGCACAGTGCCGGTCGGGATGGACGCCTCGGCGACCCAGCGCACGATACCGGTGTGAACAATCGGGTGATCGTCGATCACGACCAGCGGGACAACGCGAGTCATCTGACACCTTGTCGCTGGTTTCCAATAACCGGTACCTCGTGTACCGGTTATGAGGTTAGCGGGACAAGATGTACCGTGTAAAGCGTGAATTCGACTGCGTCGTCGGACGGGGCCACTGACGGGCGGGCCGCCCGCTGGTCGGGTCAGCGGGCGAAGCGGCGCGCGGAGTTCGTCGAGGCCGCGCTGGAGGCCATCTCCCGCTACGGCCCGCAGACGTCAACCGAGCAGGTGGCCGACCACGTCGGGGTGACACGCACGAAGCTTTACCGGTTTTTCGATGGCGCAGCCGACCTGCATCAAAGCATCGCCCGGCACGCCAGCGAGATGCTGATCGCCAGGCAGACTCCGGGGTGGGACGCAACCGCGACCCCGATGGACATGATCACCAGGACGGTGTCGGTGCATCTGCGGTGGCGCATCGAGCACCCGAGTTTGTACGAGTACTTAGCCCGCCACTCGCTCAGCGATGACGCCAATGGCGTCGCCGCGATACACCACGTCAACACCACCGCCGCCGGTAACCTCGCGGAGTTCAACGGGGCGATATTCCGAATGTTCGGGCTAGACGAGAGACTGGCCGCGCCACTGTGTTTCGGGGCTGTCGGCTTCATCGAGTGTGCGGCGACCCAGTGGCTCAACGACCCCGCGCCCGCGGCGCTGCCGGAATTCGCCGCGCTACTCTCCGAGTGGATGTGGGCGCTCTGGGACAAAACACTGCAGTCGAGCGGCATTCGACTCGACCCACACCAGCCGCTAGCTCTGCAGCAGCCTGGAGAGACGGCACGCCGACACGGCTGACCAATCACTGGCCGATCACAATACGTGCCCAGCACCGCGGCCGACTGGTCGCCGGGCGCGGTCGATTACGTTGGCTACATCCAGTTTTCGACCAAGCGCAGTGGCAGCGAATGTGTCGCCACGTCGTCGGCCACCAGCGAGCCGAACTCGCCGGCTTTGGGGAAGACCGTCGAAACGATGGTGTGGGCTTCTGGCGCCTGGCCGAGCCGCGAGACCGGCGCGATTGCCACCCGAGTACGGACGCCGGCCTGCGCAGCCTCGCAACGTTCGTTTCGATACGGGCGCTTGGCCTGGTGTTCCGGGTGGATCGACTTTGATGCTTCGGACGACCGGCGCGAGCTACTAATCTTTCTGAAATGCAACCGCTCCGAGTAGATGCCGATGAGCTTCGCCGGATGGCGGCCCAAACTGGTGCCCTGGCCGGCAAGCTGTCTATGGGGAGCACCTCGATGGCAACCGGATCGTCATGGCTGGCTACGTCGGCAGTTGTCACGAGAGCGCACAACGATGCTGCATCCGCGCGAGCGGTATTTGCCGAGCGGATGCGGGCCACATCGAACAAGCTCGCGGCGGCAGCAGCGGCATACGGAAGCGGCGACAGCCGACTGGGCGAAAAGCTGCGCGACCTGGATGGCCCGGCGGCATAAAGATTTCAGGCGGCAGCGCGTTGCCGAGTCTGTCGGACATCGAAACCCTGAACGTCGCCCACCTGACTCAGCTCACCAGCGATTTCACTGCTGAGGCGGATTTCATCCAGAACAGCTTCACTGAGGCCCACGAACTTCTCAGTGCCGCGCAATGGGAGGGACAAGCCAACGACGCGGCCCTCTGGGACGGCCACCAGTGGAAGCACCTCCCCGTCACCCAGGATGACATCAACACCGACATCGCTAAGAGCGGGGCGAGCTGGCTAGATAACGGACAACCGAACGCCGCGTTATGGCCAAGCGTTCTCGAAGCGGCCTACGCCAAGATGAAGTACCCCGACAGAAGTCTCGAAGGCGCACTTGGCGACAAAGGGATCGGAGGGGGCGGTTACGCGCAGGATGCGATGGCAGCGCTGACGGGCAACAGGGGAAACGAATATCAATCCTCAGAATGTGTGGTTCACCAATCAGCACATCGACCAAGACATCACCACTGCGCTGGCCAACCACCAACCCGTCACCATCTCCACCACCCCGCACGGTGCCCCACTCGAACAGAGTCACGTCTATACGGTCGAAGGCATCACCGGCGTCGGCAGTGACGCCCAAGTGACGTTGCGAAACCCCTGGGAAACAAACACCAATACGCCCATCAACACACCCGAGCCACTGGTTACCGTGCGGCTCGGCGATCTCATCGGCTCGGGCCTACCCGATCCTTTCGGCGGCACCCACCCAATGTCCAACGTGAACATAGGCAGTCTGGGGTGAGGCGCAAAATGTTGTGGACGACCGCGACCGTACTTGCAACGCTAATTGCGATCATGAGCGGATACGTCTATTGGCAATACCGCACAGCAGGCCCTCTACCACTTAGCGATTTGCCCGTCTACGCACCAGTAGTGCCGCTGACCGACATACCCGAACCACAGCGAGACGATGCTGAAGCACGGCTTCGCAATTTTGCATCCGCCGTGCAAGCCGGCTATCAAGTCGCCGACGAGCAGTTCCTCGCGACCCGCGGCCCTTTTATCTGGGACGCCCTGCGAAAGGACTTCAGGCCCTACCTTGAGTCGTCAGGCTACGAAGTCGTTGACGGGCAATACGCCGTCGCTCAAAAAGTTGTCTACAGTCTTTATCGGCACTCATCAGGGCTTCGACGCAGCTTCAACAACGACATGGTGTTAGCAGCCGCTCTGTACCCACCCGGTACCTCAACTGGGGGCGAGATAACCCTGTATGGCTACTTCCGGCTCACCCAGAACTGACTTGCTCCCAAAAGACGGTTGCTGGACAGGCCGAGGTTCCCCCGAGACCGTAGAGGCATCAGCTATAAGGGGTAGCGATGTCAGAGAAACGGAAGAAGTATGACCGTGAGTTCCGGGTGTTGAACGACGCTCCGGGTGAGCACGGCGGGGTTGTGCTGCGTCACGTGGGTTGAGGACGGGCCGGGCACAGCGCCCGTCAGTAACCATAAAAACACCTCTGAACTAAACAAATGGGTCAGAGGCTGTGGCGGTGGCGGAGGGATTTGAACCCTCGGACGGGGGTTACCCGTCACACGCTTTCGAGGCGTGCTCCTTAGGCCGCTCGGACACGCCACCGCCGGTGAGCTTACCCAACGGCAGCCCGGCTATCCCAATCGCTGGTTGGCGAAGAATGTCTCGAGCATCCCGGCGCACTCCTGGGCCAGCACCCCACCCCGTACCTGCGGCCGATGGTTGAGCCGCCGATCGCGCACCACATCCCACAACGAGCCGACCGCACCGGTCTTGGGCTCCCACGCGCCGAACACGACCCGGGCCACCCGCGCCATCACCAGCGCCCCGGCGCACATCGTGCACGGCTCGAGGGTGACGGCCAGCGTCGCACCCTCCAGCCGCCAGCCGTCGTCCAACGCCCGGGCGGCCGCACGGATGGCCAGGATCTCGGCGTGCGCGGTCGGGTCACCGAGCGCTTCGCGGGCGTTGACCGCGCGGGCCAATTCGGTGCCGTCGGACGCCACCACGACAGCGCCCACCGGCACGTCACGCGGGCCCGCGGTCGCCGCTACGGCCAGCGCGGCGCGGACCAGGTCTTCGTCAGCGACCAAGGCGGTCGAGCACCGACGCAAGCTCGTCGGCGAAGCCCATCTCGCGGGCAATGCGGCCCAGCTGCTCGTCGGCGTAGAGGTCGGTCTCGTCGAGAATCACGCTGAGCACCGCCTCGGGCAGACCCACATCGGACAGCAACCCGAGATCGCCCTGGGCGAACGGGTCGGCGTCTTCAAGTTCGTCCTGCTCGATGTCGGCGTCGAGGTTGTCCAGCACTTCTTCGGCGATGTCGTAGTCCAGCGCCGCGGTCGCGTCCGAAAGCAGCAGCCGTGTTCCGGACGGCGCCGGCCGCACGATCACGAAAAAATCGTCATCGATATCCAGGAGACCAAATACTGCGCCGGCACTGCGTAATTCGCGCAGCTCGGTCTCGGCCTCGGCCAGACTGACCAAAACCTTGGCTCCCATCGCCGAGCAACGCCATTTGCCGTCCTCGCGCACGACAGCCACACCGAACCCGTCCGGCTTATCGGCCTGCGCAGACGCCCGCTGTGCTCCCATGGGCGCCTACGCTAGTCGCGCGGAAGCCGGTTGACCAGCAGAAGGCCAGCAAACCGCTATCGCGTCCGCGGCCGGGTATGCCAACCTTGACGGGTGACTCCTCCCGTTTTGACGACCCCGACCAAGCCACCGGTGTGCGTGCTGGGCCTGGGTCTGATCGGCGGTTCACTTCTGCGTGCCGCCACCGCGGCCGGTCGGGAAGCCTTCGGCTACAACCGCTCGGTCGAGGGCGCCCTAGCCGCCCGCCGCGACGGGTTCGACACCACGACGGACCTGACCAAAGCGCTCAGACGCGCCGCGGACGTCGGTGCGCTGATCGTGCTGGCGGTGCCGATGCCGGCGTTGCCGATTTTGCTCAGCCACCTCAAACAGTCGGCTCCGGACTGCCCGCTCACCGACGTCACCAGCGTCAAGGGCGCGGTGCTGGACGAGGTGACCGGCGCGGGTCTACGGGCGCGCTACGTCGGCGGACACCCGATGACGGGCACCGCGCACTCCGGCTGGGAGGCCGGCAATGCCCGACTCTTCGTCGGAGCCCCCTGGGTGATCAGCGTGGACGACCACGTGGACCCGGCCGTGTGGTCGACGGTGCTGCAGCTGGCGCTGGACTGCGGGTCGGTGGTGGTGCCGGCCAGATCCGATGAGCACGACGCCGCCGCAGCGGCCATCTCGCATCTGCCGCACTTGCTTGCAGAGGCCTTGGCGGTGACCGCAGGGGAGGTGCCGCTGGCGTTTGCGCTGGCTGCCGGCTCGTTCCGAGACGGCACCCGGGTTGCGGGCAGCGCACCGGATCTGGTCCGAGCCATGTGCGAAGCGAACGCGGGCCAACTGCTCCCGCGGATAGATCGGGTCATGGAATTACTCGGCGAAGCACGAAAGTCACTGGCGCACCACGACTCCGTTGCCGATTTAGTCGAAAGTGGGCATGCCGCCCGGGCGCGCTACGACAGCTTCTCGCGGCCCGAGGTTGTCGGAGTGTTCGTCGGCGACGCAAACTGGCGCGGTGAGTTGGCGGCGGCCGGGCGGGCCGGCGGGGTGATCAGATCCGCTCTGCCAAGTCTGGGTAGTCCACGATGAACCCGTCGGCGTCCACGGTCAGCGTGGTGTCCGACGTGGGCGACTGCACCTTCATACCGTCGCCGATGTTGCTGTAGCTGACTGTCGCCGCGGCCACGCTCATCTCCGGCAATTTCACGTAGACCGTCGGCACCGTGATCGAATCGGGGCGTTCGTGGAGTCCGATCCGGCGGATCGGCAGCGTGTTGAAGAACGGGCTGTATACCAGGTCGACGTCGAGCGCGCCCTCGTAGGCCGCGCGCGAGTCACCCTGGTGGTCGGTGACCAGCCAGACGTTCTCGTCATCGCGGGCCACCACAAGTTGCCGCTCACGCTCGGCCAGCGTCACAGTCATGCCCAGCCGCTTGGTCGCCCCGGTCTCGTCGGTCAGCAGGTCGTAGTAGGCGGCGAAGGCCGGGTTGGTGTCGGTTTCGGCTGCGACGATGCGACCGTTGGCCTTGATTCGCTTGCCGGACAACTGCACCCGAACCGATTCCATCCGGCGGTGATCCTGTGAGCGCCAGGTCAGGATGGTCGACCACGCTTCTTTGGTCGGGTCGGACAGGGTTCGGCTCACGCCTCTACGTTAGGCGACGGCGGATAAGACTTCGACGCCTGGTGGTGTGGCCTTCGGCGCAGTCGCGGCAAGCGGATACCAACCGACACTGCTGCCCGTTTCCGGCAGTTAGGTTCCCTTTGACCCGGCAACGGGTAAAGATGGCTGCATGAGCAGCGATCCGCCTGTGTCACCCAAACAACCGCCAGTGCCGTCCCGGCCGGTCCCGGGCCGGGCGCCAGCGCCTGAATCGGCGGTGAAATTCACCCGCACCGCCGGCCTGTGGTCATTTTTGGCAGCCGGCTTCCTGATCCTGATTGTGTTACTGATCTTCATCACGCAGAACACGGCTCCCGGGGATTTCGCGTTCCTGGGCTGGAAGTGGAGCCTGCCGCTGGGCGTGGCAATTCTGCTGTCCGCGGTGTGCGGCGGGCTGATCACCTTCCTCGCCGGCACTGCGCGGATCTACCAGTTGCGTCGCGCCGCGAAGAAGAACCTGGTCGCCGGCCGGTAGTCAGGGCGTCAACGCTGCAGCTCGCTGAGACCGGCGGCGATCAACGGCGCCACGGTCTCGCCCACGCGGTCGGACCCGGACTCAGCATCGTCGGCGCCGCTCGACATCCGCCTGCGGAAGTCGATGCCGGCCGCGATGATGGCCAGCTTGAAGTAGGCCAGACCCAGGTAGAAGTTCCAGTGCTCCAACGGTTGTCCGGAGGTCTCCGAATACTTGTGGGCCAGTTCGTCGGCAACCGGTAATTGCGGCGAGGTCCACGCGGCATGTGCACCCAGGATCAGGTCGAGCGACGGGTCCCGGTACACGCACATCAGTGCCGCGTCGCTGAGCGGATCGCCCAGCGTGGAGAGCTCCCAGTCGACGACGGCGCGCACCTGCGTCGGGTCGTCGGCGTCCAGGATGGTGTTGTCGATCCGGTAGTCGCCGTGCACGATCGACGTCCGGCTCTGCTGCGGGACCGTGTCCTGCAGCGCCGTGCGCAGCGCAGCGACGTCGGCGTCGCGGTCGTCGTCGGGCAGGTGCACGTGCTCCCACTGCGAGCCCCACCGGCGGACCTGGCGCTGCAGATATCCGCTGGGCTTGCCGAACTCGGCGAGGCCGACGGCCGCCGGGTCGACGGCGTGCAGGTCGGCCAGCACTGTGATCAGCCCGTCGACACACCCGTCGATGACCTGCTGATCGCCCATCGCCTCGAGCTCGGCCCGACTGCGCACCACCTGGCCCGCAACGTACTCGACCATCTGAAATGGCGCACCGAGCACCGAGTCGTCGTTGCACAGCGTGACCGCGCGGGCCACTGGAACGTCGGTGTGGGCCAACGCGGCGACCACGGTGTATTCCCGCGCCATGTCGTGCGCCGAGGGCGTCAGGCCGTGCAGCGGGGGACGGCGCAGCACCCACCTCGACGCGTCGTCGGCAACCAGAAAGGTCAGGTTGGAGCGGCCGCCGGAAATCAGTTCCGCGGTCAGCTCACCGTCGCGGCTGACGCCGGCCGAGCGCAGGTGTTTGTCCAGCGCGGAAAGGTCCAGCCCCTCTAGAGTCACGGGTTCTGTTTATCACCGCCGGTTTCTCGGCAGCAGGTCCCATACGTGTTCGGTGCCGTTGACCGTCACCACGCTGGCCTGACCGGAACGGGAGAACAGCAGCCGGGTCACCGAGACGTAGTCGATCGGGAAGGACAAGATCCGCCGGGTGCCCAGAATCTGGTGCAGCACCACGTTGATCACCCCGCCGTGGCTGAACACCGCGACGGTGTCGTCGTGCTCGGCGGTGGCGGCGACATTGTCGACGGCCGCACGCACCCGCGCCTGAAACGCGTCCTCGTCGACCGTGCTGGGCAGGTGTCCCTGCGCCATCCGGGCCCACTCCTGCGGGTTCTCGGCCCGGATCTGTTCGATCGGGATGTAGACCGGAAGCTCCCGGTCGTACTCGGCGAAGCGGTCGTCGATCTCGATGTCGAGCCCGCGTGCCGCGGCGACCGGTTCCGCGGTCTGAAGCGCGCGCCGTTGCGGGCTGCTGATCAGCCGGGTGATCGGAAATCGGGCCAGCGCCTCGGGCAGCCGCGCCACCTGTTCGCGTCCGTCGTCGGAGAGATCGGGGTCGGACCCCTGATCTGGTTCGCTGCGCAGCGGCAATGCGTGCCGGATCAGAAGCAACTGCATCCGGACAGCTTTTCATGTGCGCCTGGCTCGACGGCACACCCCTGATGTCCTCATCCGTCACACCGGCCCCTGCGCCGGGCTGCACTCGATGTGCCCACCTCAGAGCGACAAGCGCACACCAAAAATCCGAATTCGCTCGGAGGCGGGCATATCGGGTGTCCTCCGCAAGCTGAGGCTGATGCGACGGATGTGACGCGGCGGTCAGGGCGTGACGATGTTGAACGACGGGTCGGGCCGGTCGAAGACACCGACGAACTGCTGCAGCGCCCCCTGATCGCCAGAGACATCCAGCCCCGGTGAAGCGAAGTCCCCGGCCGTCAGCAGCAAAAGCCGAAAAGCATTGTCCAGCAGGATGGTCACGGCGGCCGTCGAGGCTTCGGCGGGCACCCGCCGGTGCACCAGCACCCCATTGCGCAGGGCGAGCCGGTAATTGCAGTCGGCGATGGTGACGTCGACCGTCAGGTCCAGGTCCCAAGCGCGCGGACCGTTCACGCTGATCGACATGCCATCCAGGATCTGCTCCGGTGTCAGCTGCGCCAGCAACGCCGGCGAGGAGGTTTGCGCCGCGGTGCCAAAGTTGCCGTCCCGCAACTCGGTGGCACCGGACAGGAAGAAATTGCGCCACGTCGCATTCTCGGCACCAAAAGCGAGTAGCTCAAAGGTTTCCGCGAGCAGCGTGCGAGCACCGGCATGGCCGCTGTCTGCGAATACCGCGTGATCCAGTAGCGTTGCCGCCCAACGCAAATCACCGTCGTCGAACGCCTGCTGCGCGAGCTCCACCACTCGCTCGGTGCCCCCGATGGCGTCGACGTAGCGGGCGCCGAGCGCCGCCGGCGGGTGTGGCCACAGCCGGGCCGGGTTGCCGTCGAACCAGCCCATATAGCGCTGATAGACCGCCTTGACGTTGTGGCTGACCGAGCCGTAGTACCCGTGGGTGTGCCAGGCCCTGTCCAGCGCCGGCGGCATCTGGATGATCTCGGCGATCTCAGCACCGGTATGCCCCCGATTGATCAGCCGCAAAGTCTGATCATGCAGATACGCGTACAAATCCCTTTGCAGCGAGAGGAATTCGACGACGCGTTCGCGTCCCCAGGTCGGCCAGTGGTGCGAGGCGAAGACCACCTCGGCGCGTTCGGCGAACGCGTCGATCGCTTCGGTCAGATATCCGGCCCAGGCGTGCGGATCGCGGACCAGGGCGCCGCGCAGCGTCACCAGGTTGTGCAGGTTGTGGGTGGCATTCTCGGCCATACACAGCGCGCGGAATTGCGGAAAATAGAAATGCATTTCGGCCGGCGCCTCGGTTCCCGGCGCCATCTGGAATTCGATCTGCACCCCGTCGATCGTGTGCGCTTCGCCGGTGCTGCGAATGTCGACCGTCGGCACGATCAATGCCACTTCACCGGTCGACGGGGCCTGCCCCAGACCGCACCCGACGTGCCCGCGGGCCCCGCGCTCCAGCTTGCTGCCGTACATGTAGGTCGCCCGTCGAGCCATTGCCGGCCCGGCATAGATGTTCTCCTGCACGGCGTGTGCGGTGAACCCTTCGGGCGCCAGCACCGCCACCTTGCCGGCGTCGACCTCGGCCTGCGAGGTGACACCGAGCACGCCGCCGAAATGGTCGACATGGCTGTGGGTGTAGATGACCGCGACGACGGGCCGCTCGCCGCGGTGGGTGCGGTACAACTGCAGCGCCGCCGCGGCCACTTCGGTGCAGACCAGCGGGTCGATCACGATCAGACCGGTGTCGCCCTCGACGAAGCTGATGTTCGACAGGTCCAGGCCGCGGACCTGGTAGATCCCGGGCACCACTTCGTAGAGGCCGTGTCTGGAGGTCAACTTGGATTGGCGCCACAAGCTGGGATGCACGGTCGCGGGTGCCGTTCCGGTGATGAAGGCGTAGGCGTCGTTGTCCCAGACCACCCGCCCGTCGGCGGCCCGGACGACGCAGGGACTCAAGGCACCGATGAAGCCCCGGTCGGCGTCGGCGAAATCGGCGGTGTCGTCGTACGGCAATGAGTCCACCGCGTCATCATGTCAGCGATTTCGGCGGCGCTGCATAATGCGTAATCGGCGTGGCATTGTCGACGAACCGCCAGAAAAACATGGAGAACCGGTGAAGCGTTCGGTAACGGTCGCGGCCGCGACGACGGCTATCGTCGTCGGCCTGTCTGGCTGCTCGCACGACACGTCCTCCTCGGCTGGTGCGAGCGGATCGTCGGGCAGCAGCCTCGACACGGCCGGGAGGGCGTCTTCGGCGGCAAAGGTCACCGTGGACGGCAAAGACCAGCACGTCCGAGGCACAGTCGCCTGCACCACCGCTGCCGGCAACGTGAACATCGCCATCGGCGCGGTTTCCGACGGCGTCGGCGCGGTCCTGACCGATGCCTCTGCGCCGTTGGTGAAGTCGGTCGGCCTGGGCGACGTCAACGCCGTGCCGCTCGGCTACACCTCGGGTGTCCCCGGCGCCGGCAACGCCACCGCGACCAAACACGGCAACACCTACAAGATCACCGGGACCGCGACCGGGGTGGACGTCTCCAAGCCGACGCAACCCGTGCACAAGCCCTTCCAAATCGAGGTGACCTGTCCCTCATCCAGCCGATCTCCGTAACGCCCTGCACCACTTGGACTTTCACGAATCAGGCACAAGCGGCAGCCGGACTGTGAAGTCGGTGTGGCCCGGAGCGCTGCGCAGTGCGATGGTGCCGTGGTGTGCCTTGACCACCGCGGCGACGATGGCCAGGCCCAACCCCGTGCTGCCGCCTCTGCGGGACCGCGACGTGTCACCGCGGGCGAACCGCTCGAACACTTCTGACTGCAGCTGCTCGGGAATGCCGGGGCCGTTGTCGCACACGCTCAGCACCGCATGGGTGCCGTCGGACTCCAGTCGGGTCGTCACCACCGTGCCCGCTCCGGTGTGGACGCGGGCATTGGCCAGCAGGTTGGTCGCCACCTGATGCAGCCGCGCCGCATCGCCGGACACCATCACCGGCTCTGCGGGTAGGTCCAGCTTCCACTGCTGGTCTGGGCCGGCGATGTGTGCATCGCTGACCGCGTCGACCGCGACCCGCGAGAGGTCAACCGGCTCACGTTCCAGCGGCCGCCCGGAATCGAGGCGGGCCAGCAGCAGCAGATCCTCGACCAGGTGCGTCATCCGCTCGGTCTCGGACTGCACCCGGTTCATCGCGTGCGCCACCGCATCGCTGTCGTCGCCCACCCGCTGGGCCAATTCGGTGTAGCCGCGGATCGCGGCCAGCGGGGTGCGCAGCTCGTGGCTGGCGTCGGCAACGAATTGCCGCACCCTGGTCTCGCTGGCCTGCCGGGTCGACAACGCGGCTGCGATGTGGTCGAGCATCCGATTGAGCGCCGACCCGAGTTGTCCAACTTCTGTGCGAGGGTTGGCATCTGATGGGAGCACCCGCACCGGCAAAGCGACCTCACCGCGATCCAGCGGCAGATCCACCACCTCACCGGCGGTCTGGGCGACGCGCCGCAGCGGCGCCAGTGCTCGCCGGATGATCACGATGCCCGCGGTGGTCGCCGCGGCCACGGCAATCGCGGTGACGACGACGAAGATCAGCAGGACGCGGATCATCGTCGCGTCGACACCGGCCATCGACAGGCCGGTGACGACAATGTCACCGCTGCGGCGGGCGGTCGTGGCGACCAGGCGGTAGCGGCCGAGTCCGTCGACATCCCGGGTCACCGGACGCCGGTCCGCTGGCAGCGCGGCCAGCTCGGCCCGGGCGGCATCGGTCAGGCCGGCACGCCCGCCCGCCGCCGTCAGGTAACCGGCCTCGATGGTCCCGTTCGGGCTGACCACCGCCCCCACCATGCCCACCGGTTGCGCCGGCGCGTCGAGGAAGATCGGGCCCGGTCCGGGGCGCGGGAAAGGGCGTGAATGATGGCGCCACGACGCCGTCGGCGGTTCGGTGAGTATCCGTGCCGACCGTTGCGACGCGTCGTGCAACTCGGTGTCGAGCTGCGTGACCAGGTACTTGTGCAGGGCGAGCTCGGTCGCCGCGCCAATGCCGACGCAGACGATGACGACGATGAAGACCTGACCGACCAGCAGGCGCAACCGAAGGGACCACGCCCCGCCCATGACTAGCGGGCCGGCTTGAGGAGGTAGCCGGCGCCGCGCAGTGTGTGGATCATCGGCTCGTGCCCGCTGTCGATCTTCTTGCGGAGGTAGGAGATATACAGCTCGACGATGTTGGACCGGCCGCCGAAGTCGTAGCTCCACACCCGGTCCAGGATCTGGGCCTTGCTGAGCACCCGCTTGGAGTTACGCATCATGAAGCGCAACAACTCGAACTCCGTGGACGTCAACGAGATCGACTGCCCCGCGCGAGTCACCTCGTGACTGTCCTCGTTGAGCACCAGATCCCCGACCACCAACTGCGCGCCGCTGTCCTCGGTGGTCACCCCGGTGCGCCGCAACAGGGCGCGCAGCCGCAGCACCACTTCTTCCAGGCTGAACGGTTTGGTGACGTAGTCGTCGCCACCGGCGGTCAGGCCGGCGATGCGATCCTCGACGGCATCCTTGGCCGTCAGCAGCAGCACCGGCAGCTGGGGCGTTTCCTCACGGAGCTTGCGCAAGACGTCCAGCCCGCTCATGTCGGGCAGCATCACGTCGAGAACGACGACGTCTGGCCGCTGCGAGCGCGCCGACTCCAGGGCCGATGCCCCGTCGCCCGCGGTCGCGATGTTCCAGCCCTCGTAACGCAACGCCATCGACACCATCTCGGCGAGAACGGGTTCGTCGTCGACCACCAGCACGTTGATCGGATTCCCGTCGGCTCGGCGCATGACGACCCGCTCTACGGGGGCTTGGCCGACGGGGGTTTGAGGTTGGCTCACAACTATCCAGTGTGCGCCAAGCGATGAGGGCCCGCTATGGCCTTACTATGCACCAGCTATGAGCCGATCAGCGGCAGCGGCTAGAACCAGACTTTCCGGCCACCCACCGGACGGCCGATTGCCCCGAGAATCCACAGGATCAGACCGATGACGATGAGGATCCCGCCAATTGTGTACAAGATGGCGAGGCTGGGCACAAAATATCCGATGACGAGCAGAAGAATCCCGAGCACAATCATGACGATTGCCTTTCAATTGTTGCGGCAGTGCCGCGCGAGTAAATGTGCGTCAGTACCAATGACGCCGGCCACCCACCGGGCGACCGACCGAACCTAGAACCCACAAAACCGCACCGATGACCAGCAAGACCACACCAATCGTCTGCAGTACCGCAACTTTGAGGATGTATCCCACTATCAGCAGGATGACGCCCAGACCAATCATGACGCCTCCATTCCGACCAGCTGATCGATATCCAGAACGGGCATCGAGCTGGGTTGCGGTAAATGACAGTCAGTCACTTTCGGGTTGACGCCGGCGTAATTGAGCGGACCCGCCAACACGGTGACTGCGATCGTCCCCAGAGTGGCGCAATTTTGCTCGGTGTTTTTCAGGTAGTCCCGTTGGAATGCGGCGATCACGCCGATCACCAACCACACCACCACAATCGCACTGATAAGACCTCCGCCGCGCATCCTGGCCTCCATCGATGTCGGGCACAACAGTTGCGCCGAGCTTAGAGCTACCCGGGCCGACGGAGGTCCAAACACTCGGATCCGGCATCTGAGATGCCGGCGGGTCAGGGCTCGGGCCCTCAGGGATGGCGGGCCGAGGTGAAGACCACAGCAGGCATCACATCGTCGGCGGGGACGGTGCGCCCGTGCTTGGCCAGCAGGTCGGCCATCCCGATCGCGGTGGCCTCCCAACCGTGCTCGCCCAGCCAGTCGACGATCTCGGTGCGCTCCTCGGGGTACCAGAGTTCCTCGACGTCGGGGATCTCGGCGCCGAGGACCTCGGCCGCCGCGGCGCGGAAGCGCGTCGACTGGGCGCGCTGGCGGGCCAGCAGATTCGGGTTCACCGCGTTCTTCGACGGCCCGTTGGCGGCCAGCCGGCTGCCGGGGGCGCTGAGCGAGTCGATCCGCTCGAACAGCAGATCCTGCGCTGCCGCAGGCAGGTAGCGCAGCAACCCCTCGGCCGACCACATCGTCGGTGCAGATGCGTCGAAACCCGCGTCTTGCAACGCCTTCGGCCAGTCGTCTCGCAGATCGACTGCCACGCTCACCAATCGGGCGGCCGGCTGCGCGCCATGGCGCGCCAGGGCGTCCGACTTGAAGTCCAGCACCTTGGCCTGATCCAGTTCGTACACCGTGGTCCGGTCGGGCCAGGGCAGCCGCCAAGACCGGGAGTCGAGGCCGGACGCCAGGATCACCACCTGCCGGATGCCAGCAGACACGGCGTCGAGGAACAGGTCGTCGAACCACTTGGTCCGCACCGCCATGAAGTCGACCATCACCTGCCGGTAGGCGCCCACGTCGGGCTCCAGATCGGTCAGCGCCGCCGAGAGCTTCGGGTCCGAGGTCAGACTCCACATACCCGGACCGGCGGCGTCGAGGAATACCTGCGCGAACGGATCCTGGATCAGCGGGTTCTCGCTGACGGTCTCGGCGGCGCGCGCCGCGGCCACGCCGAGCGCGGTCGACCCCACACTCTCGGTGATTTCCCAAGAATCGTCGTCGGTCCGAGTCATCGTCGATCCCTCCAAATAGTAGCCAGCATCGGACCTTACGCGGGCCGCCTGTGAGGGCGCTGGGCGCAGTAGTAGCTTCACCTTCGTGGAGGAGCTCAAAGCCCCGGACGGCCTCGCGGAGTGGATGTCGGATCAGGGGTTGGGCGATGGCCCGCTGGAAAACGTCGCCACGATCAGCGGCGGCACGCAAAACATCATGTTGCGGTTCACCCGCTCCGGACGAGAGTACGTGCTACGGCGCGGGCCCGAGCACCTGCGCCCGCGCAGCAACGTGGTCATCATGCGCGAGACCGAGGTGCTGGCGGCGCTGGCCGGTAGCGACGTGCCGCACCCGCGCCTGATAGCCAGCTGCGCCGACCCCGACGTGCTCGGCGACGCGGTCTTCTACCTGATGGAACCGATCGAGGGGTTCAACGCCGGCGAGGAACTGCCCGAGCTGCACGCCGGCGACCCGGCGGTGCGGTTCGGGATGGGACTGTCGATGGCCGAGTCGTTGGCCAAACTCGGCGCAATCGACTACACCGCGGTGGGTCTGAGCGACTATGGCAAGCCGGACGGTTTCCTGGAACGTCAAGTGCCACGCTGGCTTTCAGAGTTGGAGTCGTATCGGGCGTTCGACAACTACCCGGGCCCGGCGATCCCCGGCGTCGACGCCGTCGCCAGCTGGCTCGACCACGGCCGGCCGTCGCAGTGGACGCCGGGCATCATGCACGGCGACTATCACGCGGCCAACGTGATGTTCTCCCGCACCGGCCCTGAGGTCGTCGCGATCGTCGACTGGGAGATGTCCACGATCGGAGACCCCCTGCTCGACCTGGGCTGGCTGCTGGCCACCTGGGGACAGTCCGCAGCATTCGGCGGCCAGCTGTTCGAGTACGGCGGGATGGCCGCCCCCAGCGACCTCGTCGAGCGGTACGCCCGCAACACCACCCGCGACCTGACACAGGTCACCTGGTACACGGTGCTAGCGTGTTTCAAGCTCGGCATTGTGCTGGAAGGCACACATGCACGCGCCTTTGCGGGCAAGGCCCCCAAAGAAATCGGCGACCTGCTGCACGACGCCACCGTGCGACTGTTCGAGCAGGCCTTGACTCTGATGGAAACTCGATGATCGATTTCGACATCCCGGCCGACGTCGCCGCACTGCGGGACCAGATCCGCGCCTTCGTCGACGACAAGATCGTGCCGTACGAAACTGATTCCCGACTCACCCGGCACGGCCCCGACGACGGGTTGCGCGCCGAACTGGTCGGGCTGGCCCGCGACGCCGGGTTGCTGACATTCCAGGCGCCCAAGCGTTTTGGCGGACGCGAGCCGTCGCACCGCGAGCAGGCGGTGTTGTTCGAGGCGGCCGGCTGGTCGACGCTGGGCCCGATCGCGCTCAACTGCGCCGCCCCCGACGAGGGCAACATGTTCCTGCTGGGGCGGGTGGCCAGTCAAGAGCAAGTCGAGCAGTTCCTCATCCCGGTGATCGACGGACGACAGCGGTCGGTGTTCGCCATGACCGAACCTGGCGGCGCGGGTTCAGATCCCAACCAGCTCAACACAACTGCCGAATTCGACGGCAGCCACTACGTCATCAATGGCCGCAAGTGGCTGATCACCGGCGCGAACGGCGCGCGGACCTGGATCATCATGGCCCGCGTCGCACCGAATCCCCACGGTCCTGACGGCCCGACGCTGTTCCTCTGCGAGGGCGGGGCCCCGGGCGCTCGGGGCCCTGAAGGCCTGGTGATCGAGCGGGTGATGAACACCATGGACCGCAACTACGTCGAGGGACACGGCGTCGTGCGGTTCGACGATCTGCGCCTGCCCGCCTCGGCGGTGCTGGGTGAGGTCGGCCAGGCGCTGCGCTACGCCCAGTTGCGGCTGGCACCGGCCCGGCTGACGCACTGCATGCGCTGGCTGGGCGCCGCATCCCGCGCGCAGTCGATCGCGATCCGACATGCCCGTGAGCGGACCGCGTTCGGCAAGACGCTCGGTGAGCATCAAGGTGTCAGCTTCATGATCGCCGACAACGAAATCGCTTTGCAGCAATGCAGACTCGCGATTTGGTGGGCGTGCTGGATTCTGGACATGGGCGATCGGGGTACCGGCCGGCATGAAAGCTCGATGGTCAAGGCCTACGTGTCCGAGGAACTGTTCAAGGTCGCCGACCGTTGCGTTCAAATCCTGGGCGGCATAGGCATTTCCGACGAGACGCCGGTGGGGATGATCTTCTCCGACATCCGGGCCTTCCGGCTCTACGACGGCCCGACCGAAGTGCACAAGTACGCGATCGCCCGCCAGGTGCTGCGGCCGTAGGGGTTAGCTCAGCGCGGCATCCAACGTCGGGTACAGCGCGACGACACCGTCCAGGCCGGTCAGCTGGATCGGTCTGCTGACCGCCGGACTGTTTGCCACTACCGCGATGCGGGTCGACTCGCCGACCTTCTCGCTGGTGGCCGCCAGTATCCGCAACCCGACCGACGCCATGAACGTGACCTCGGAGAGTTCGATGGCGAGAACGCCGGGATCGGCCGCCAGAGCCAGCGCAAGGGCATCTTCGAACGCGGGCGCGGTGCTCAAGTCGATTTCGCCGCCAATACTGACCACCGCGGCACCACCCCGATGCGCGACGGAAGTGCTGATCGGACCCGGAGCTGTCAACGGCCATCCCTCGTCTGAAGTGTCGGCGTTCCTGGCAGGGACCTCGCTGATCCGGGCCGCGGTGGCAAATTCGGGATATGGTACTGCACGGTCGACGACCGTGCGGCTCGGTTAGTCTGAATTCAAGACGTATGTCCGCCGCGGAGAGTCCGGAGGTTCTATGTCGACGTCGCCGCGCCGGCACTGGTGATGGCCGCGCCGGTGTCCAGCGCATGAGGGTCGACGATTTCCTGGTCCAGTACACCGCAGCACTGCGTGCTCACCTGCAGACTGGCGGTGCTCAGGACCCGGCTGTGGGCAGTCGGCTGGGGCGCCACGCCCTACTCAACAACATCAGCATGCTGCGCATCGTCGAGGAACACGCTGGGCTCGTCCGGCAACTGGCGCGCGAGATTCCCGACTTCGACGGCGCGGAGGCGCTGGCGTTTCTCCTGCACACCCTGACCCCCCTCGATGCCGCGACGCGGAGATCGGAGGAACAGCGATCCCGCGCGAAAGATCTCGCCGATCGCGACCAGTTCCGCGACGCCGTGGTGAACTCGCTGCAGGAAGGGTTTTTCGTCGCCGACCGCACCGGCGCGGTGATCGAGCTCAACGACGCCTTCGCCAAACTCACCGGCTACGGGGCCCAGGGGCTGCCGTACCGGTGGCCGCAGCCGTGGCTGGTCGACGAGAAGTCGGCACAGCTGCAGCAGGCCCGGCTGAACGCCGAAATCCAGGTCCAGTACGAAACCGAGATCCGACATCGTGACGGCCGACTGATGTGGGTCGCGGCAAACGTCAACCGGGTCACCGCCGACACCACCGACGGCGATGTCTATGTGGGCACCCTTCGTGACGTCACCGCCGAGCGCGCAGCCGCCGCGCGGGAAAACTCGGTGCTGCGACTGGCCACGGCGGTCAGTGTGGCCAAGAGCATGCCGGAGGTGTTGTCGATCACCCTCGATGAGTGCCGGCCGGCCCTCGACGTGCACCGAGTGGTGGCCGCGGTATGGCCGACGGACGGCGTCGAACCGGTTATTCAGGTGGCCGACGAACGGCTTTCGCCCGATTGGCAGTTTCTCGATCCGGCGCTGCGGGAAATCTTCGAGCAGGCCCGCCGCCAACTCCCGCTGACCGTTCAGCCGGTTGAATCTCCAACCGCGCCTGGCCAATCCAGTGGTGTGGTCGCCGCAATCACCGCCGGCGGAGGGGTCGCGCTGTGGCTCGAGTTCCGGGTGCCACGACGGCTCAGCGCCGAAGATCGCCTGCTGATCACAGTCCTGGTCGGTCATCTCGGCCTGGCGATTCAACATGTGCGCCAGTTCGAGGCGGTCCGCGAAACCTCGCTGACCCTCCAACACGCCATGCTGTCACCCACCGAACTGCCGCCCGGCTTCGCAGTGCGCTACGAGCCGGCGGTGCCACCGCTCGAAATCGGCGGCGACTGGTATGACGTGCTGCGGATCGGCGACCATCGGATCGGCATCATCGTCGGCGACTGCGTCGGGAGCGGCCTGACCGCCGCGGCGGTGATGGGACAGTTACGTGCCTCCGCGCGGGCGCTGCTGCTCACCGGCGCCGAGCCGGCGATGCTACTCGAGGAACTCGACGCGGTAGCCGAACTGATTCCAAATGCGTTCTGCACTACCGTATTTCTGGCCGTCCTCGATACCGAGTCCGGCCAATTCTGCTACAGCTGCGCCGGCCATCTGCCCGCGGTACTGGCGGTGCCGGGAAGAGCCCATACTTTGATCACCGACGCCCGATCGGTGCCGTTGGCGGTGCGGCGCGAGGATTCTCGCCCGCAAGCCTCGGTGACCCTGGCACCGGGATCGACGGTGCTGCTCTATACCGACGGTCTGGTCGAGCGGCGCGACGCCTCCCTCGACGACGGGATCGCCCGCCTCGGCGCGGCGGTCGCCGATGCCATGAACCAGACCGTCGACGATGTCGCCGACGCCGCGCTCACCGAACTCGCGCCGCCCGCCGGCTACGACGACGACATCGCGATCGTCGTGTACCGCCGGCCATACCCGCCGCTGGTGATCCACCGGGTGGTCAATGCCGAGGAACTCGGCGACCTGCGACACCAAGTCGCGGTATGGCTGGGAAGCGCCGGGGTGTCCGAAGAGCGAACGGCCGACATTGTGCTGGCGGTCAACGAGGCCGCCGAAAACAGCATCGAACACGGTTACCGAGGTCGCAAGCCGGGCAAGATACGTCTCAAAGGTGAAAACGACGGCGCACAAATCCGCATCACGATCGCCGACAAAGGCTCGTGGAAGCCCGCGCCCGCCGACCCCGGCGTCCGGGGACGCGGGCTGCTGCTGATTCGCGCGGTGAGCGACTGGCTTGAAATGGATTGCACGCGAAAGGGAACGACAGTGGACATGAGTTTCAGCCACGGCGCCGGATAAAGCCGCCCAACTCTCAGGGCAGCACGGTGTGCATAAGCATCACGTCGTAGGCCGACCACAGCGAAAGATTGAAATACAGGTCCCTGCCGCTCGACCACGGGTGGATCATCGGGGCGTAGATACCACCCGGCATCTGGAACGACGAGACCAGCGGTTGCTCGGGGCTCCACGGCCCCTCTGGCGCGGGCGCGGTGCGGGCGATGACGTCGTTGTTGCCGCCGTTGGTGTAAAGCACCAGATACTGCTTCAAGTAGTCGTTGTACTGCGCCGACATCTCACCCACCGGACCGGGGAAGATCGGTGTCGCCGCGGCCGGATCGACCGGCACCCAGCCGCGTCCCTCACCGTTCCAGTACTGGTACTTACCGAGATCCGGCAACGCATTCGGCTGCACCCGGGACAGGAAGGCCGCACCGCTACGACCCGACGGCGTTCCGAAGTTGTAGAGATAGCCGTCCTTGCCGCGCATGAACGCACCCATCTGGAAGTTCTCGTTGCCGGGGAAGAACCGCGCACCGGGCACGGTGTCCGCGGCGGCCAGCCGGATGCTGCCCGGGTAGACACCCCACGACTGACCGTTGTCCAGCGAGCGGGCGATACCCGAATAGTTCGTCGACCATTCGCCGTCGCGGCCCCAGTTCTTGATCGACATGAAGCTCATGTACTGGGTCCGCCCGAGTGAGATCGCCGATGTCGGGATCATGCCCGTCTCGTGGCTGGCCTTGTGAATACTGTTGAGCACCTGCTTGGACAGGCCAGGCGCCCACACCGGCGAGCCGGAATACGGGTTGTTGGGCACGCCGTCGGCGACGTGGATGCCGTGCGACAGGTCGTGGTCGTTGCTGCGGAACAGCACGTTGTAGCGCCACTGCTCGCCGTGTACCGCGCAGTAGCCGAAGGTGTCGCCGAACGCCATCAGCACCTGACGGTTGGCGGGATCGCCGTTGTCCCAGGGGATCCCGAGGTCCGTGCCGGAAATGGCGAACCGCTGCAGGGTTCGGTTCGGACTGTTGGGCCCGGTGACGAAGTCGACAAGTGAGGTCGGTGCGCCCGCGATTCCAGCCGGCGGGGCCGGCGACGGCGGAACCGGAACCGCCTCTGGGACGGCCTGATTGGCATTGGGTGATGGCGGGACGGCAGCTCCGGGCACCGGCGGCGCGGGCGTCACCGCCGCTTGGAGTTGGGCGGGCCGTTGCGGAATGGCCTTGAGCAGGCCCGAGATCAGCGGACCCAGTTTGGGCAACGGCGCGTTGTCGTTGGCGCCACGTGGTTTATGTCCGTTCGGCGGCGCCATCGGGCCCGGCGAAGGGATGGTCGGCATCCCGGCAGGAGGCGGAACGTTGGCCTCGGGGGCGTTGCACGGGACGGCAAAGGCGGGCGGCGCGTAGCTGATCGGCGCGATGAGCCCGACGATAGTCACCAGGGCCACCGGTACCGAAGCCATTCGACGGATCGTCGACATCTACCACCTCTCCACGGGGCGAGCCGTCTTGCAACACGTTGACGGCTGCGGTTACTCATGTGACGATAGATGCGGATATGACGTCTGGGACTGTCCAGGTTTTAATAGGTACTCATCTGTGACCGTGTCGCAATTCGACGGGACAGCACGAAAAGCGCCGCTAGACAGCCGAGTTGAAAACCGCTGCCCCGCCCGGCCCGGCCCGGGCCTAAGAGGTACCGTCGCCGAAATCCCGCTGCGCAGCGGCAAACCGAGTGGGAACCTTGACTTGCCGGCGGTGCCCGTTTCCGACCAGGAGAAGCGGCTGGGTGTCGGCGTCCTCGGCCAGGCGTTCCCGCTGTGCAGCGTGGTCGCGTTCGGGAGATCTGCCGTCGACCGCATGCTCGTTCAACAGCAGCGACCGAACCAGCGAACGGGATCCGTAGGGCTGCAGGAGGGCACTGGCCGGGCGCGGACGGACGGCCTGCGGCCACCAGAACCACCGGCCCAGCAGCGCGGCGATGGACGG
>Ga0080006_1142363_pt1 | contig 54405 bp, 55 predicted proteins | sample RS3BMetagenome_FD_69209 | JGI IMG/M metagenome (GOLD analysis project Ga0080006, IMG submission 69209) | Ferric oxide microbial mat and aquatic microbial communities from Rainbow Spring, Yellowstone National Park, USA - RS3B (SPADES... ... | reverse complement strand
TTACCGGACAAGCAGCGCTTGCGTACCCTGTTGGTACCATGCTGCAGCCGGAGACGCTCCGAGCGACCCGGCGGTTCCAGGATGATATGCACTCTGAACCATGGGGCCCTGCACTGCATCTGAGCGCCGCACAGTGCCGCTTACTGGATGAGGATCGCGGTCTCTGTGCCTGGCTGAATGCCGCTCGACTGGGTCCAGCGCTTGTAACCGATGACGAGCGACCTTTCGTTGAGAAATTGGCGGTGAATTGCGGTGTCAACGCGGTCGCTACCTTGCTTGGCGTGCGAAACGGTGAGCTGCTGCATCTTCCAGACGCCTGGCAGGTTACCGAGTCCGCTGCAATGGAGGTGGCGACCCTGTTTGGCCTGCCGCACGCAAGCATCGGGCCACGGCTTCGACAGATTGTCGAAGCGACCTCCGGCAACGTGAACTCGATGCTAAGCGATGTGCTTGCGGGTCGCGTTACGGAAGTTGATGCGCTGAACGGCGCTGTGGCTCGACTGTCTATCTCGAGAACGAATCGACCTTCGGTGGTGAACGCGACGCTAGCAGCGCTCGTGCGCGCTCTGTCTCAGCGTCAGCATCAAGCAGAGTGCTGCATTGCCACGCCACAGCAAACCCATCCTCCCGACACGATTCACAGGTAGCCCAGCAGCAGCGCATATGTACGATAGGAGCGACTTGCGGAGATCCCGTGTGAAACCCCGTATCCAACATCGATACTGGTGCCGGATGCATGCAGGAATATCGCGCTGGTGGACGCAACCGCAAATATTGCTTTGTGTGATGTGATGAAAGCGCTCTGTGGGCATTGTGAAGGACGCAGTGCCTCGACTGGATCGGATCCCGAGGAAGCGTACACTGTTTTCTTTTGGCGGGGCCAATGCCTGACTTGGGTCTGTGGCTCGAAGCGGCAGGGCATCTCGACAGAGCGCATGAGGTAGCCGCTTTCACGCACTGAGACGCGGGATCTGCGTCTGGGGCGCGGTGTCGGTTACCCCGTGCCAACGAAGACCCCAGCATCCAGCGATTCGAATCGAGAGGCATCTCAAGCAAAAGACGCATTGACGAGAGCGTCGCAAGCAGCGATGCGCCCCAGGGCGTTGGTGTTCAGGCGAATCGTTGTTTGAATCAGCGTCCACTGGATATGTTGTTTGGGGAGAATCCAGAAAGCAACCTGGTCTAGACAGAATGTGAATTTAAAGGCAACTGCCGCTGCCGCTGCAAATTATCCGCGAAATGCCGCTCGTCGATTGCGCGATAGAGCGGTCTCGAACTGAGCGGCTTCAAAGTTGTCGCAATGAAGCGTGTCGCAGATATTCGTGATATGGTCAATGGGATTCGCGGATATTCGGCGACATGTCGAAAAAGGCACCTCGCTTGAACAGAACAAAGCCGGGAGTTGAAGACCAAGCGTGGTTCCGGACGGAAGCCTCCACCCGGCTTGGGTTCGTACCGAGGCAAGCGCAGCAGCCGAGTCTTTCACTCCAGTAGACGCTCGCATACGTTCTCGTCATCATGCAGCGCTATGGATGCATGCAGAAGTGTCGGGCCTCATTTGTTGGCGGCAGAGGCTTCTCTTTACACGCAGTCTGTTCGAATACCTTGTTGGAGCGAGCTCTGATTTCTCCCAGTGGACTTGGATGATCTGAGTACGACTCACCATGGGCGATGCCCAGGACGCTCCTTTGTTCTTGCCCGATACTAACGGCCATTTACGAGCACCCTCCCGGGATCCTCAAAAGGGATGAGGGTGTCGCGGTAAGCTCCGTCGGGCCTGTTGACGCCTCCGTCACCACCGAGAAGACCATTTACGAGAGTACTGCGCTCTTCATGGTGTCAGGAAAGCTCAGCGAGTGATCGCAAAGCGAGGCTGACTGCTGCGCTTCATGTGCCTGCAAGCACCGTAGACAGCTGGCCCAGCGCGTTCCCTGCGTATCGAGTCTCTCTGGCAGTCTAGTCAGACGGTGATGCTCGGCATCCGAACACCAAAGTTCCGGTAGACATGGATGCGTGCTTCGGATGCTGTGCATGCTACAGCGAGTGCCGTTTGTGCTTGTCCACTGCATCCCGAAACAGATGCGGGAGAATATTGCACCTACCCCACGCAAAAAAAAGCGAAGCACGTGTCCAGTCCGAGTTCTCTTACCTGCCAGGGAGCAACGCTATGCAAGCGCTTGTTGCAGCGCAGTTCGAGTTTCTTCGCTTCGTATCGCCCGGAAGCGAACATGCGGCAGCGGTCTCATCGGTAAAGCGTCTGAAAGTAAACCTGCCTGTGCACTCAATGTGGTTCGATATCGTGTGCAAATGAGGCTGGTCAAGTCGACACTCGGTGTTACGTGACCACGTAACATGCATATGGCCTGCCAGCAGCCACGCAAACCATTTCGTTGCGAGCAAGCAACACTGAGGCCTCTACAAGCGTTCACAGCTCTGTAAGGCAGCGCGCGAGCCCTGTGTGTCGGCACGTTGGTAGCGATCCCGCGTCTTGCGTTCCGGCCAGCGCTCTCCACGCGGTGGCTGATTCGTCGCTCCTGCAACTCGACAAAGCGCGAGCGCAGCACGAACGAACAAGTACCTTAAGCGATGCCGACTGCGAAATACCTCAAAAGCAGTTGCTGCTGTGGTCGTTGTACTCGTGCGAAGAACCCAGAACAAGCACGTCGACGTTGGACGTCTCTGTCACTGACTCGTAGCTAGAGACTATCGCGACAGGTCGAAATCGCACACATCTTTTGGCGAACGACTTGTTCGGTGGCCGTGAATCGTAAATTCTTTCGTATAGCTGCCCGCTTTACACCAGATCCACAGACTAGCTGACATACACGCTGGTGCTGTGTCTGCGCTACCGCGGACAGCGGCGTGTTCACGCGTGCTGGCAACCCGCTCAAGACGCCGTTGGTGTACAGCAGGTCAAGATCCAACGCTCCCGTCGCGTTCAAGTCTTAGAGTGTCTTCAGCCGTCAACCAGCAAACAAAACTCTCTAAGACCAGTTTCGCAGCTTGTCGAGGCTGCTTCGAATTCGCACGGAGGCTGCGGTACCACGAGCGCTCATCGACATTCAGGCGCCCGTACCCAGCGGGCGGCGTAGGCAGCGCGGATGTCGTCGACGATGGTACTCACTTGTACAGAAATGTTCCGTCTATCAATATCCATCGCAGTGGGGCAGGCGCTACACCATGCGCTCCACGTGTCCGGCTGCAGCGGGTGAACGCCAACAGCTTGCGCTTGGGCATGTGCCCAGCGGTGGCTACGGATAGCGCTGAACGATCCAGGTCAGGCACCGCATCCACCAGACGAGGCTGGCACGAGCTCGGGACCCGGGTACTGGACACGACACGGCTCGGGACGAGCGTCCAGAGAGCGCTCTGGCGGCCTGGAGCGGGTGCGGCAAGCGAGACGCATGAAAACGTCATGCGTGGGCGCGCATATTCGCCAGCAGAAGGCACGCTCGGCATCCGATGGAATGTCTGAACGGACGAGAATCTTCGAACGTAGGCATAGGGTTGGGATTCGTCGAGCCTGGGAGCATGTTGTAGCGCGGTGGACGCTGTCCCGAACGCGACGATCCATGACACGATTCTGGGATCCGTGGTCAATGGAAACGTGTCCCCCAACCGAGGCAAAGAAATACGCGCCAGACACGTAGCATCGAATCGCCAGTCGAGGGCGTGCGTGTAACAGGTAGACATGTGTCCAGAAAATGATAGATATGTACAGATGTCACGTGACGTGACGGGAGGGATCCCCAGCAGCGCCAGCGGGCTGCCAACGCCGCGATGCTCCGTCTTGCTTCATTGCGCGGCCTGCGTACCGGAGCGGCGCCCTTCCTGGACCTGCCGCAGTGGACACACCTTGAAACGCAGGATCCTGTACACTCCGCTCGTTGAGGTCTGCTGTACAGCGCTCAGAATGCAGGCTACGCGGGCCCGAATCGAAGAAAGGCACCGATCTTTCAAGAAAGCTGTTGATTTGGACGAAGCAAGGCGAAAGCGTGATGAGCACAAGGTGGAAATCCGGAAAACGAAGCGCGAAGAGACGCTGATGAAAAAGCGTCGTGAGCACCCAGCTGTGCAGGCAACGTCTCGGGCCGGTGCTTCAGTCCCAGGCGACATGGCGGCTGTCCATGACCCGACAGCAGCAGCAGCAGCAGCAGCAGCTGGAACTGCACTTGCTGCGCCCCCCGTCGGCGAAAACTTGCTATCAGCACCGGTTTCGGGCGAGAAAGCCGCCGGGTCACTGTCGGAGAACGCTGTACCAGTAGAGAGCATGCTGGACGCTCCCGGTGAATCGGCCGAAGCGAGCTCCTCTCTGTTAACGACGCGCTCTCGGCAAGAAATCCTGGCAAGCATGCCAGCGCTCCGAGACACACTCTACCAGGCTGGAGCGAGCCCGGAGCAGCTGTTACGCACTGTCCGCGAGTTTCGCCGTATTCTCTCCATCGAACGAGCTCCACCTATTCAAGAAGTCATCGAATGCCAGGGCACCGTCGAGAAACTTGTCGAGTTCTTGAGCTACGACCAGTTTCCGGCGCTTCAGTTCGAGGCGGCATGGGCACTCACGAATATAGCCAGTGGGAATACCGAGCAGACCACAGTGGTTGTTCAGGCCGGTGCAGTGCCGCACTTTGTTCGCCTTTTGCGTGCGCCTAATGAGGATGTTTGTGAGCAGGCTGCATGGGCGCTGGGAAACATCGCCGGAGACTCGGTACAGTATCGTGACTTGGTCCTTGCTCATGGCGCGATGGAACCGCTGCTGCAGCTTCTCCAGACCCAGCACAAACCAGGCATGCTCCGCAATGCGACGTGGACGTTGAGCAATTTCTGTCGCGGTAAGCCGGCACCAGACATGCCCCTCATTCTAGCTGCCTTGCCAGTGCTCGCGCAGCTGGCTCAAAGCACAGACGAAGAGGTACTGGTCGACACCTGCTGGGCGTTGTCCTACGTCAGCGATGACAAGACCGAGCATAACGCTCAGATCGACGCGCTCATCCGCTCGGGCGTCGTGAAACGGGTCATCGAACTTTTGGGTCACGAGTCCACTGCCATCCAGCAGCCGGCATTGTGCACGATCGGCAACATTGTCACGGGTACGGATGAACAAACCCAGGTCGTTTTGGATTGCGGGGCGCTCCCGTATCTTCTGCGCTTGCTATCATCCAGCAAACGACTCATTCGCAAAGAAACGTGCTGGACGATCAGCAATATCACTGCCGGCACGATTGAACAAATTGAATCGGTCATTCAGAGCGGTCTGATACCGCCCCTGATCTCCTTACTGGCGAATAGCGACTTTGAGACGCGACGCGAAGCGGCCTGGGCGATCAGCAACGCCACCGCTGGAGGAACCGATGCTCAGATACGAATGCTCGTCCTGCACGGCTGCTTGAAACCGATGTGTGATCTGCTATTCGCGAACGATAGCAAGCTGCTGATTGTCGTTCTCGAAGGCATCGAGAACATCCTCGCATCGGGTGAACGCGAACGGGAACGCCTGCACCAGCCTGCCAATGAATATGCGTCGTTGGTGGAACAGGTCGGTGGCCTCGAGAGAATCGAAATGCTGCAGAACCACGTCAACGAGGATATTTACTTCAAGTCGCAACATATTCTTCGGACCTACTTTGATGTTGAGGATGAGGACGAGATTCAGGGGTTGGTCCCCATGGCCGCCTCAGAGGGTGACGGTTTCGGGTTTGGGATAGAGCGAAACGATGCCTTGGCGCGTTCGGGGTTTCATTTCGGCACGTCGTCGTCGTCGTTGATGATGACTTCATCGGGTATGATGACCGCGTCCACGAGCGTACCAGGTGCGACTCACGAAACCGCGTTCGGTGCTGAGACTGCCTCGCCCCGAACCGGTCAGGTGTCGTGGCGACCCAGCGACGACACCAATGGCGATGGCGATGACGCAACGAACGGTATGCCCATGGGCTCGTGAGCTGCGCTTGCTTTGCACCCGCGCAAGCAAGCCAGCGAGCAAGCGAGAATGACTGCTGGATGGCGACATCGGACGCACCACGCGTCGCGTTCAGCATCGAGCGTGGCGAGCGCGAGTGCAAGCGTGCCGGCATCAGCACGTGTCCATGCTAGCGCGAAGCACAGACAGACGCTGTGCTTGCTGGTGTGCGCGTGGGATGAGGCACTAGGCCTCGGGCAGCGGCTACCGTCGGGATACGTTCGGTGAGGCGTGCGCTGTTGCCGCTGGAGCGCCCTCCACGCGAGATCCAAAGGCGTATCGGACGCGTGCGGGCGTACCGGTGCGCTTTGCTTCATTCGCCTGGCGACGCAGGAGGTCGGCGCGAGTCTCTCGCAAGACAACTCGACGGGCACTCGGTGGAGTCGGCGGGCCAGCGCTTCCGGTCTTTGACGAACTCGGCAGAGCGGTGACCGCGGAACTGGTTCGTGCGTTGGCGACGGCGACGACGTTCCCGGTGCGCTTGGACGTTGCTTTGGAGGCAGGCGTATTCGCGATACCAGTCGAAGAGTTGTTGTTGCGCTGCTGCTGCTGCTGCTGCTGCTGCTGCTGATTTGCTGTTGCGAGCGGGGAGCAAAGGCCCCTGGCTAATTGCCGCTCGGTGACGCTCGTATTGCTTGTGGCGATGCCGGCGTCTGCTGGATTGATGTCGACGGCTGTGTATACCTCAGAGACGCCGTCGACGACGCATGACACTGTGGTATCCACGGTGGTGGACGCGTCATTCGCATTGCACCCCTGAAGAGCGTGCAGCGCAGCGGCGCTGTGCCTCGTATTTGTGCCTGGCGGCGATGCAGCTGGTGCCAGGCGAGCTGAGCGCCTGCTGCCGCGACGCCCCGCGAAGCAGTTTTCTTTGTCGTCTTCAATGTCGCTGGCGGTGGTGTCATCTGGTGGCGTCGTTGCCAATGTGCTGCTGTGCGCACGCTGCAGTACCGTACGCTGGTTGGAAACGACCTGAATGCCATTTCGTGTACCAGGCAAAGAACGGATGCTGGAACAGGTCCCGCGAACCTGAGGCCGCTGCAACTGCTCAATTTGCTTTCGGAGGAGCGCGATTTCATCGTCTCGCGCTCGGATGTCGTCCTGTGCTTTGGCGACCGCTTTCATATACTTGGCAACTTGGGCGCTTTCCACGTGTTTGCTAGCTCGCGGAAGCTCCACCTTGGCTACGCGCTGTGCGAACATCAGAGAGCTCAGCGTCTCGGTTTCGTCGGCTGCCGTTGGACTTACGTTCACGAACATGAGGGTTTTGCTGTCGCCGCCGAGCGAGTCTTGCAATAGGTACGTGAGCTTGCTATTGCGATACGGTACATGTGATTGCTTCGCGAGGAGCGCCATAAATACGTCGCCGAGCGCCGATAAACTCTTGTTGATGTGTTGTGCCTCGCGAAGACGATCGCCTTCAGCTTCGCTACGAGAGACGCGTTCGCTACCAGCGAGATCGACGAGGTGCAGTTTGCCTTCGAGCTTATCTCCGGTACTGCGACTGACGGCCTCGATCATGATGGACACAATGAGGTGGGATCGCGACGAATGAATGTTCATTCGCGTTGCGCCCTGAGAGCGGTTCCGCGTACCCGCCTCGATGACTGACCAGACGTGGTCCAGTTGTTCGACGGGGATCCAGATCAAGTCTGGTACATAGGGCTTGCCGTCTGGACCCAGTTTGATCTCGAGGCGGGTCTCTGTCTTGCCGGATATGAGGTCGCGAAGAGACTCGTTGTAGATCTCCAACATGCTAATTTGAATATGGCATGAAAAGGCAGCACTTCGCTCTTCACAAAGCCGGAAAAGCTCCGCCAACGCCCGATAATTGACACCCCGTGACTCTGGAGAACCGGACATCGTGTACGTCTTTCCGCTGCCTGTTTGCCCGTAAGCAAAAATGCAAACGTTGAAGCCATCTAAGGCGCAGGTGACGAGCGGCGACGTGTCTTCGTAGATCTGCTCCTGAGAGTGCTCTGGACCGAATACGCGATCAAAATCGAAAATCTTCTGCCGTACAGCGATTTTGTCGTTATCCAGCACGCTGCACACAGTGTGGTCGTTTTCCGTAGGGAGCACGGGACGAACGCGGCAGAAAACTCGAATGTTGCCGGTAATCTCCTGGACCTGGTTGAAGAGCTTGCGACGCCAGTGGAACTCTTTCCGCCACATGGCCATGCTGTGGTCACGGAGCCGCTGGCACCGCTCGATTGCTTGAGAGAGCGTCGCGCTCTGGGTGTGAATCATAGACGCAGTCGCGTCGAGAGAGGCGCGAGCTTCCGCTCGTAGCTGCTCCAAAATGGCCTGAAGCAGCTGCGTTTGCTCCCGGGCATGTCGCAGGCGATGTGCTAAACCTGCGCGATTCAAATCGTGAGCGGGATCCGGTTGCGTGCCTTGGAATGACAGCTGCGACAGGTTCATCTTTTGCACCGCCAGCGCCGAAACGTTCGCATTCTGGGAGCCTTTGCATTCGGTGTCCAACGATGCTTCCTCGGAAAGCGCCCCAGAAGGTCTGACGTCAGACCGTGCCTGCAACATACTACGCAGTGTGCTGTTTTCGCGACGCATCTCCTCGAGCTCGTTCCGGATGCGTCGCACTGCAGCCATCACACCGTCCTCGGAAGAGCCTAGGATCTTGCTCAAGGGGCTCATGATTCCATTCATGAGATACGAATTCAATACCTTGCGACAGAGCGTTGGAGTATTCCACTGGTCGTTCAGACGCACCGTTACATTTGCGTCGCTCTGGTTTTCTGCGATGCGCTCGATGAGCATTTTGCGATTCGGTCCATGCTCCCATATCATGGCGTTCGTCCGCTGGTTCCGAATAAAGTACTTGTAATCAAAATCACTTGCGGCATCGGGATCTAAGGTGAAACAGTACTCCCAATCACCGTGCCATGAATTCCGATTGACGCTGCGTCGGCCGGATTCTTTCTGAGCGAGTGCCACGGGCAACACTTTTTCCATGCGTACGGCACGCTCCACGTTCCAGCAACCGAGTTCCGGGATCGAACCCGAGACATAGATTTCTTCGTGAGCCGGTTCGCTAGGTAGGTGGTGCATGGCGAGTCGAACTTTCACTACTTTGGCGCCACGGTCGTCCAGTAAAACCTCCGTCGCCATCGCTCGCTGCAATTCGATGAGGTGCTCTGTGTCACGGTTGACCCAGCGATTGACAGAGAACGCCCACTCGGTGCACGCTTCCCCTGGACTGCTGCAGATGCTCTCGACGGAAACCCGTTCCAAGAACCAGCCAAGTGCGTCAAGTGCGTCGGTGTCACCGGCTTCGTCCTCCAAACGCAGTATTACCTTGTCCAGAGAGCCGATATCTTCTGCGGCAGGCACCGTGAATGACTCAGAATTCGATCTCAGGAGCGGCACGAGTTCGGGCGCCTCGGCGATGGAGGAGCTCGAGCTTTGTTCGAAACCACCACGAACCAGATGAGCAGACGTGTTCAGTGCAACCTCGGGTAAAGCGTTCAACGAACCAACTAGAGTAATATACACGAAGAAGCGAGCGCCATCTGGAGTTATATCACCGGAGGTCAAGGTTATACGGTACTGCATTTTCGGAAGGGCGCTCGCGTTCACCTGCGAACTACGAGCACCCTGCGACGCGTCGCTTCCACCGGCCTTGCGACTACGCTTACCCTGCGGTTTCCGTGGCGAACTCGTCTGGTTTTTGGTCATATATCGGCTAAGCTGCGTCCAACTTGGTCAGCACGGCTAATAGGTCAACCGCTTCCAGCAGTATACAAAAAAGCGCAGTAGTTCGCGCCTCTGTCGACACGCAATCGTGCTGAATCGTTGACACGCACACGAGCACGCATACGATCAATCGCGCCGGTGCGTGCAGCGCTCCCCAATGGGGAATTCGAAATGCAGCGTTACAGCGCAATGCGTTGCACCGTCGACCGCCGCAGCGATACGTGTCCGGATGATCGCTGCTGCTGCTGCTGCTGCTGCTGCCGCCGCCGCTGCCGTCGTTTCAGATCTCGGGGCAAGCGCGGCTGCGCTGCACTGCGTGTCTGCGCCGCGTAACGCCTTCGCGATCATCGGCATACGTCCTTGTAGCGCGCATCCGGATTCCGCTCTGGTGTACGTCGATGCGCTTTCAACAATCGCTGCCGGCATCCAGTTCACCGGTGAGCCAGACGCGAGAAACGTGGGAGAGGGTTTTGTCGTGTAGTCGTCTTCGGGCGCAATATTGGTTTTCCTGCGAGGCGGTGCATAGCGGGCGCTCGAACACACGATGCCATGTACTGTATGGATCGCAGACGAATTGCCTTGGAGATATACATGCTTTACTGAACAGTCCAAGGAGGACTGCATTCATTCTTCGATTCAGTCATATCTCAGTAGTCAGATGGTTGAGGAGCGTTCAAGGAAATAAGTGGATGTGCGGCGAGCCAATAACCGATATTCTGAAGCGTGCTTGTGGTTCATGGCAGAGAACGACCCGTTGATCATTGTCGGGAAAGCAACAGCGATGATCGCGGCCGCCACGGGCGTCTCTGTTTCTCAACGGCTTGTTTGTTTGGTCCTGAAAACATCGGGATACTGTCCAAGAAAGATTCCTAGTTCTTTGACGGCCATCTTCCACCTAAATCGCAACTATAGTGTTCCTGGAACGTCGCGACCGGTATGAAGCACAGGGACGACGGTTTGTTTTCTCAGTCGACGATCGTTCCATCGGATGATACGGCCGGAGCCTATATGGGTATTCGTGGGGAAGGAGCCTGTTTTATGTGCGATCGAGCTCGAGGAAAGCGACGACATCAGCATCTGTTCCAGCTGCAATGGATTCCTTTGGCGGCCTCAGTTTCGCAAGTAGAGAAGGCTCGTACAACAGCATCCTTTTTGTCGAATCATTGAAGACTTTTCCCGGATGTCTCGCAACGCTCCTCTAATGAACAACGTGTCATTTCACCAGTCCCATTGCGTTCGAGCTCTTGCCGATTGTTTTCAGGGGCATAGCTCCTTTTCGTTCGTCCGTGGTCTACTTGCTTCGACGTCATCGAGGGAGTGTTTCCTATCGTAAAACGAAGTGATCGTTCAACTGGACGAATTGCGAAAGCTTTCGGCCCGCTCAGAGCGGTGCATATTTCGTATTTCTTCCGCGAGGCCTTCTCCATCCGGGGAGTTCCCGTATCGAAGAGCTTCAACAAGTGGGTTCGTTTGAAGAAATAAAAAGCTCAAAGGTTGAGCTAGGCAGTACACTTCTGACGGTCGAGATGGAGAAAAGCCAGCGAAGCGGTTCTGCGACAGAATTATATGCATAGCTGACATAGCAGCAGATGGGACAGAGTGCACGAGTCGTAGCAATCCTTGTAGTGATGAGTTCAAGCAGAGGCAGGAAACGCACAGGGTTCCTCAAACGAGACATGTCAACGCCACCATTTGTATCAGACGATGTGCGGCGCTGAAGAAGAGAGCCGGTGCACTGACGCCATCCAACTTTTTGGGGCAGCCTCTGAGGCTCGAAATCTACAAGGAGAAGCTGAAGCCGTTAGCAGCGTGTCGGTTGAGAAATGCTGGGAAACGCGTATGAGTGGATAAATATGTATCATCGATGGTCGAGAGTCATTTCTTGTTCCACTGATCATGTATATGCCCGTAGAGACGCAACTTGGGAGCTCAGAGCTGTTCGCCCTGTCCACCCGTATCCCTCTATCGCCGTTCGTATGAACAGGTAAGGAAACATCACTTTTTGTGGCTTCTTCCGTTGTATTTCATCGAGAATTTTTCAAGTGGAATGGATCGTAAAATACACATTCTTGTACGTAGCGTTTTACAGGTTCTGTTCTGGGTGCACCACGTTCAGAACAACGACTGAACGAAGGGTGCTTCAGCCACCTGCTAACCATTGCGTAACGAACTTGTAGAAGTAAGTCTCTTTTTCGCAAGCAGCGAGCGACAGCATCAGCGCATGCCGCGCCATGTCTCCAACATACAGGAGCCATTCTCTTCGTCGAATTCCTGGGAGAATATCAAACATGGACGATCAAGTTGTGGTAGTACAGGTTTTCCGGAATTCACTGCTCAGCGTCCAACGATGCGGATGTGCCGATCTTTGCAGAGCATCAGAGAAACAACACAGCAGCAGCAGAAGCAGCAGAAGCAGAAGCTGCTGCCTGTGGAATTTCTTGGCCACCTTGCCACCGTCTGCTCCCGGGAGCGCAAGCCGCAACACGGCCTGCCCAGAGAAGCATCCCGTCCCGTGCAGCGCTGAAGCGTCCGCATAAGCTCTGCGCGTTTCTTGTGTATGGTGATCGACGCCTACCTGGCATCGCGTGCCGTTCATTCGGAACTCGTGTTTGATCTGGGGAAACAACCGCACGGTAAATGCCTCGTGACGGCGTCACTGGCATCATCATGCGCAAGTTGATTGTCATGGTACCCGCATGAGTGGCGTTCCACTCGATAACTACGACAACAACAACGCCACCGTGCCTGTATCCGTCACCGGCACTCCGCGGACACGCCGCTCATCGTTTAGGCGCTTAGCAACATGTTGAGCGCCTGCTCAACGTCGCCACGCGAGGCCTCAAGTGCCTGTCGGCTGGCGTCTGCACTAAAGCCCATGCTCATTAGCTGGTCCAGCTGCTCCGCAAAGGAAAACGTTGGCGCCGCGGCGGCCTCGTTCGCAGAAGCTCCGCGAGTCGTGTTCCAATTCAGGACAGTTCCATCGAAGCGCAGGGGCTGGTCCATGGACGTTGCAACAGGGTGCAGCGGCTGGACCCGACTCACTACAGTATCCGATTCGAGACGCAGTCTATCGGATGTCATCCAGTCCACGCAGGTGGCATCGAAGGCTTCATCGTCGCGACGCCATATGAGCACGAAAGCTTGCTCCAGAGCACTGGGATTTTGTCCAGCATCGAAAACTTTTTCATCGTTGTAGAGAAGCCAGCGCTTGTTCCGATAGACGTAGGCCACATAATGTCCCGTCTGGAGTGAAGCGCCCAGGTGAACCATAGCCGCCGCCAGCGCATACCGTGTACGGGAACTGGATGCCAGCGCAGCGGATGTCTCGGCTTCGGTATTTGCTGTCGGTTCTTCCTCGGGTGTCGATGCGCCGTTCGCCGCAGCCGAATTGGCGCTATCGAGTAGCCATTCGATAGCACGCTCGCCATCATGGTTACTGGCCTGAAGCGCTACTCGTGCCTGCTGCAAGGTGAAACCCATATCCATGAGGAGCCGTTCAGACGGGTCTATCCGAGTCAAGGCGCGCCCACTCGGTGTGCCCGACGCTGGCGCTTCTGCCGCTTCCATCCGACGCTCCGGAGGCAGACGATCCCATTCGGATTCGTCGACAACGAGCCAGGGTTTCATATCGAGAACGATGGTACCGTCGGCTCGCTGTTCGAGACCACGCTGCGGGTCTGAGAAGGTCACCGCGGTGGACACCTTGCGAGGCACCCAGTCCTCACCGGCCTCGAAGCGTCGCAGATGCATAATAAGAAAAGGTGGACACCGACTGGGGCTCTCTCTCCTTTCAGCCTGATTCGGATCAGCGACTCCGATCGATGCTCGACACGACGGGCACTGGAACGAGAGCAGCTCACTGGCAACGCTGAGGTCGAGGCATGCTGCCAGGGAGACACGCGCAGAGGATTCCTGGTCCTGCTCCGCGGAGATCGCCTTGCTCCTCGTTGAGTATTCAGCACCTCGGACCGACGACGCAATAGGCACGTATAACGAAGTTGCTTCCGTGGAGTTCATGCCAATGCGATGGCAACGCAAACATTCCGTTCGTTGAACCAGTGGAAAGGTGAAGAAGCGGGCTGGGTCTCGAGTTCCTTGCCGCCGAGCCTCCGCCGTGCATCGACTAAGAAAATACTCGAGAAACTCGTGAGCGTCCTGCTGCCTTTTCGTCGCAAATTCCGGATGACCTTGCCCGATTAGGTTCTGAAACATTCGCGGTGCAATGCCCTGGGGCGGCTGGTACCGGCGCAACAGCCCTGCGCCCTCTGCTGGCGTCTGAACGTCACTTGTGGCGGGTGCAGGTTCCGGTTCGGGCGCTTCGGCCGTTCTCGAAGGCGCCTCGTGATCCGGAGCTCCAGTTTTCACCGGTTTTGGCATCGTCGCGTGCTCGTGCTCATGGATGTTGGCTGCAGAGGCGCGCCCCAACTCATCGATGCGTTGTGGAGTGTGTTCACGCTTCCAGTACCGCTGGCTTAGCAAGCCATCCGCTAGCTTACGCATTTGACATTCAAAGCACTGCAGTGCACTGCCCGCCTCGCACCTCGTGTAATGGCGGTCCAAAGATTTGTTCTTGAATGGGAAGGAAAGCGCACGAGGCTCTTGATACCAGCGATAGGGCGCAAATACCAGCGCGTAGATGCACTGGAGCACACTCGAGATATAGCACGTATTCCCCATATTCCGCATTCCAGTTGCGACGACATCAGGCGCATAGAGACTGGGATCCGTAATCCTGCGCAGACTCGGATTATGGTCCGAGAAATTGGATCCCAGCTCCTTCAAGTTAAGCTGGACATTCTGCTCTATCTCTAGTTCAATCAGGCTTTTCTCGGTCTTCTCCTCACGACGAATATCAATACCGAACTCGCTCAGATGCCGTTCAAGCTCTGGGTCTACACGGAGCTCGTCACAGACGTAGCAGTGTACGTCCGCTGTGCCGTCGGCGGTAATGGTACCGAGCTTCACCGCGACAGCATGATCCGCGTTCATCCCGCCATAGGCTTGAAAATGCTCCCATGCGTGATTCTTTCCACCGGTGCCATCAAAGTTCGTTCGCCCGCACCCAAGGTGCCCACACGAGAGACAGAGCCAAAGATTTTCGCGCAAATCGCAGGAGGAGCATTTTGCCGTGGAACGACTGAGCGATGTATCCACGTCGATTCCCTCCAAACGACAAACCGTGAGCGTGTGTTCGCACGGCTGCAACTGCAGCTCCCATGCCTGCACCTGCTCCTTGCGTGACATGGCCGCCGCTTCGTGCACGCTCTCTGCCAGCGTTATCCACGCTTCCACCTGTGAGGCCGGGTAGGCCCCAGGGCGGAGATCCGAGCTCCAGTTCCGAGCCGACCCTGCCTCGGGCTCTCGAAGACAAGCTACCCAACACTTTGCAGCCACGTCGTAGATACCTTCCAAGCGCACTGGAGGAACTGGTGCTTCCAGGGACTCTGCACCCTGTATGGTGTAACCTTCGCTCGTTCGCAGAACTTGAGGCGCTAACGTGGCTGTTGTGCCTCGCTCGGCCTCTGCTGCATCCTTCTGAGCCTGCACCAGGGTGCTCTGCTCGAGACGATCAGCCTCCGCCAGCGGTGCTCTTCGCAAGTTCGCAAAAACTTGATGTTTCGTCTTTCGGGTGTGAAGCTCCGCGTGTCTTCGGTATGCACAAAAACACTGCAAACAAGTCAAACAAACACAAACACCACCAGGAGAGTCAACGTCTTCAAAACAAAGCGAACACTCCTCTTTTTCAACGCAGTCGATCGACGGCACACCTGATCTATTCATTGTTTGATTCACCCTAGTCTGCGAGTTCGTATACGCAGCACGTCAGCGCAGAGCTCGTCGCCTGTTCAGAAGCGCGAACGCTCGGATCGACCATGGGAATGTCGGCAGTGCCGCGTGCAGCGCTGCAGGGCAACGATCGCCAAGCGTCGGCTGCTGCAGCTCCGAGCGATGCGAGGCTCCGACCGGCCCAGTGGACTGGTGATGGTGATCCATGGTCAAGAGTGTGGAGGATATGGAGGCACGTACCTGATCCATGGTCAAGAGTGTGGAGGATATGGAGGCACGTACCTGATCCATGGTCAAGACTGTGGAGGATATGGAGGCACGTACCTGATCCATGGTCAAGACTGTGGAGGATGTGGAGGCACGTACCTGATCCATGGTCAAGACTGTGGAGGATGTGGAGGCACGTACCTGATCCATGGTCAAGAGCGTGGAGGATATGGAGGCACGTACCTGATCCATGGTCATGCTGGTGCGCCCGAGGAAACTCGTCCAGACTCACTGATTTCGTGTCGGAGACGAAACTACGACATCCGCACGGGTAACGTATAGGCGCGTGTTGCACCAACGCGATGCAGCTCGAAGCTCGCTGCGCGGAGGCTGTCTCTTTTTTGTGGCTCTATCTCGAGGGAGAACTCATTCGGATTAGAGTAGTCTGGGCTTTACTGGACGCGATTGTGGCACAGGAGGAACTGAGGTCTCTGGTCTGCTTACTGGCAGCGTTTGCGCTGTCGAAGATGTCCAGTTCAGCGCGTTGGCCCCGGAACGGTCGTACGCCGGAATTGAGCGGCGGTGCCGTTGGCGGCTCGCATTGCTCCCGCGGAGCGCCTCTCTGGACGAAAAAACTGTGAGGGATTCCTGGAAGAGTCGGCGTCCGATGGATCTGCATGTGTTCCTTCTATTCCTAAAAGATACTTACGACCTGAACTTGAGATATGCAAGAACGTGTTCAGATGCTCGATGATCTCTTCCCTGGCGTTCGAGCAGCATAAGCAGCGCGCTCAAGAGTACAAGATTGACGCACCTGCTGCACGGCATCATGGAATCACGTGCCTGCGTTTGCGGCACACGCGAGATCGCCCGCCGCACGCTGCGCCGCTGCAGGCGAAGCGCGCGCGCTGGAGTGCCGACGGGTGCCCCAGCCAGCGGCAAGCGGGTGATAACACCAGCGACATGTTCGGGCACAGGCTCGTGTGCACTTTCGATGTTCGCGTTTCTACCAGTAGCAAAGGCGGTTTTCCCGATCTTTTGTCGAAGTTTTCCATCACACGCTAGGTTTAACGAAGCACTGGGTCAGCGTAGGCACGCTTGCGGGTTCGTTCGTATTACGAGGCCGCGCTACGTGGCGCTTCGCGTTCGACGCCGGCACACCGTGCGTGGCGTTGCGAGAAGCCTCGTGGCGGTCGTGCGACCCGGAGATGTTGCTCTAGTTCCATCACCGTATCCAGGCTCGGAGGACGCTGTTGTTTTGGTCGTTGGTCTCGACACAACTGGTCGAACGGCGGACGTCGTGACGTTGCACGCTGTTGGGCGCTCGGAAGACTCGGCGGTTTTGTACGAGCGCGAGGCAGGCGCTGCAACGCGCTTCGAGCGTGTCGATAAGCTGGCGCCCTTGAAGCGTGTTCAGCGGGATGAAACGAAGGATGTGTGGAAGGTGACCACAGCGGAACTTGAATCAGTGAAGGCTGCGTTCTTGTCACCCGCGGGACAAGCTGCCGTACAAGCCGAGATGGAACAGATCGAATCTAGCATTGATCGGCGCATATTTGAGCGTAGCCCGTCACCAGTACCGACGCGGACGCAGCTTCTGACTGGTTCGGGAATATGTGCCGGGGCCTCTGTGGCTTGCGTGGTAGCACTGTCTCAACACGGCAGTGATGGCCTAGCGTCAGCGTCTGGCGTACTTACGGCTGCCGCTTTCATTCTTTCCATTGTATCTGGAGGACTTGCTCTCGCTGCTTTGCGCCAACAACAATAGATGAAGTGATGATGGAATACCATCAGCGCGGCTGACGCGTTATGAAACTGTACAACTCGGAGCGAGTCGTTACCAGTTGTTCGCCTTTCAGACAAGAGTTTTTTGGGCGCCTCAGAAAACTAGATAGGTATGCACTGGACGGCAGCGAAGGGCGTTGGATTAGAATCCGGAATGCAGCAGCGAAGCGCTCTTGGATTATGACGGAACGCTGTATCTCGAAGCAGACTGTCATAGGAACCCGCATCTGCAGACAGTTTGGTTGGAAACGCTCTATGGATCCGAGCTCTCCGTGGATGGCAAATGGAGCGCTGCACGGCATGTTTCCGCGTACGATACGCTTTCGCTAGGGCGCAGTGCATTGTTTCGGGCTCAGGACGAGGTCGTGGTGCTTGCGCGACCTCCCAGGACCCGACCTGTACGCATTTGGGCATGGGTCCAGTTCCGGATGCTACCATGCACCGGTTTCAAGTAAAAATGGGAAACTGAACTGCTCGCTCTGTTTCTGCCTAGCGATATCCCGCCGTAGATTAACGATTTACTGGCTCGATTTTGAGAAAGCAGCAGTACGGGCTCGCGGATGCAAACATAGTTTTAGGATTCATGGTCGTCTTCGCGGAGTGGCTCCTTCCAAGCTTTGGCGTTGGAATTCCTTACGATACTGGAGTCACGACTCCAGATGCCCTCGAACAAGCGTTCGTAAACTAATCGACATCATAATCCAGTGTATACGTACAGGCATCCAATCTTCCCATTTCGTTATATGGAGCATGCTCGGATCACACTTCGTACAAGTTTTCGATCATTCTAATTCATTGCAACTCGTCGAAATAGCAATACGAGGGAAAAAGCTCGACCTTGCCCCTTGACGACTTGTTCAGAAGCTCTCACCGGAACCTCACTAAACTGCTCACTGCAAATAACCGATTCTCCTCGAAGGGTATATGCTCATCATTTCTAGGCCATCGACGAAGTGGCGCTTGGTGGCCTCATGATACCTTTCGCATGATACGCTGCCTGGGGTTCCCGTCTCTTCGATTTGGGAGGGAAAGAGTGTTGCATTCGGACTCGGGAGATCACAGCGATCGCTTCTAGTGGAGTGCGCGCCGCCGTTTTGCACGGCTGGGGCGTAGACCTATCGAAATTTCCTGGGTTGTCATCCTGCCTGAATTTTTCCTGCGTTGCTTGGTTCATCAAGGACATGATCGCATTCCACAAATCCTCTAAAGAAATGGAACAGCATGCGCTTCCAGGTGCATCGAAAAGCGTCCTCGCAGCCGGCGATCGCCAAGACCAAACAGCGATCGTCGGGTACGGCACCGTGGAGTGCAGAAACGGAGTTCTGCATCAAGATGGACCTTTTCAACGCCTGTCAAGCGGCATGGATCGACCGATGAAGCAAGTGTCCTCGAAGCACAAGGTGACGCGCTTTGAGAGATGTTCGGTGGACGCATGTGAACCCCTGGCCACTCGGAAGTGTTGCCGCTGCGGGGACGCACCGATGCTGTACACAACGACGACGAATCCGGTAAGCGAAGCATGGATCGAAACATCCACATCTGCATGAGATTCATCCATAACACCCGAGAAGGGAGAAACAGAGACTTGAATGCGGGTATCAACATTCTTGGATCGCTGGCAACCGAGCTCGACGGCCAGATACGGTCGGCGGATGTACAGTTGGATATCAGAGAGTGGAAAAGAAGCAGTCAGACCAAAAACCCGCAATGACTAGCGCTGACGATCGTCGAAAGAGCCCAAACGGTTGTGTGTACACCCGATTTGGAGTACTTGTCCATTGTATTCTTGACATGGGTATCAATATGATGAACGTCGATCGCGAATCAGGTATGTGGATGCCAAGGGCGCATGCGCAGACGCGCTCCGATAGGTTGCAAGCGACTTGATCTCCTCAAGGCGCAGCGCGAACAACAGACGCATGATCCTTCAAACTGGCTTTGCATCTCGGAATGAGAAACTTATGGGAGCTGCTATGCGAGAGTTTGCAAGCTCGACTGTTCAAAGCCTGACCAAAGCGAATTTCGGTCTCTGGGTTTCACAGATACGACCGGTAACTGCCAAAGACGTCGAGGCGAAAGTTTGCCTGTTTTTCGAAACGCGTTTGGCGCAACGAAAAGTATTGTGGCGCGTGACCAGCAACGGCAAGCAATTCCAGCAAAACGATGACAACCCACATGCGCGAGTGCTGACCACGCGGCTCAGTTGCGGACTAGAAACGCCTTCTTGAAACAACGTGGTTTGATCCCGCTCGTTCCTGCCTGGTGGAGAATTCCGATCCAGCAACCGAGCGCGTGCAGTGGGCACACCGAAGGACGTCGCCGACCTGGCGCCAGCATCGACTCGACGTGTCCAGTTGTCGCTAAACAGGATCATTTAGCTGGGGGCACCTACGCACCAGTCACTGTGATGCGACCAAGACACAGCGATTGGAATACTTGGCTGTTTCTGAATTTGCGTAGAGCTTGACTTTCAAAGGGGCTGAGAAATGCAGCTGCGGACAGCACCCTGAGATCCTAAACAAGGCGCTTCCCAGAGATCTCTCAGCGCGCAGCGAACAACACGAATCTGCCAATCGAAGCGAGAAGCGCGGATGCCGTCTGTACCTGCGCGTTGCCACAAGCCACGAGACTTTTTTGCAAGCTTCACATGCCGCTTTCGGAGCGCATGTTGTTGGTGAGCGGTATTGTTGCAGTTTTCCGAGCGAACGGCACGTCGCCACTGTCTGCATCGCTGCAGGTTCGAAGCAATCTGGTGGATACTCGTGAGCTGCCGAAAGGTACAACCTTCCTGCATGAGTGCTCGTCAGCGTTGTTTTTTATCTTCGTTGCAATTCAATGGCATCGACGCGCGCTGTTTCCGATATATTTAATGGTAACGGCTCCGGGACGCACGTTTAACAAGTACACCAGTTCGGAGCCGCGTCTTAATCGAGAAACGCGGGTCGTTGCAAATTCCTTGCAGAGCCAGAACGACACGCAGGATGTCGCGAAGCCGTCTACGCAATTCTACCGACTCCTTGACAAGTCCAACTTCATATGGAACACGAGCACGTCAATGAGAGCGTCCATAGTCTGTCTGGTTGCCAGAGAGGTGGCCCCTGAAAGCCGGCCTTTGCCGTCTCCTGAATCAGGGACGACGCAAACAATTGCACACCGGAAACGAAACACGCCATTCGGAAACGTGGGTTCACCACGGCAAAGCCGCGTTCAGCGTGATACGCTCGCGTGTGGTTCACCGAAAAACGCGAGGCATACCCTCGGCGGAACAAACCGCAGGGACCCCTGCCTGCATCGTCGCGGAATTTCAAACGCTTCCGAGCATGCTGGTCTCCGACTGCTTCCTCGGGCGTTCAGCGCTGCCGATGACGACCATCATAACCAGGGTTCACGACTTGGGGCGCCAAACGGATGTGGGGATTCTCACGATGGTGCGGGAAATCTGTCCGAGGACTCATCCGCGGACAGGTGCTGCTCTAAGAGCGGCAGACGTTCGTGGAGAACCATTGCAAGATCTGTATTTTCCAGGACTCGCTCTGGTGCTGCTGTCTCAAGGTGTTGCAGCACTCGTTCAAGGTCCCCAACGAGCGATTCCGTGGTTTCGAGTTCTTTCCATTCGCGCTCACTGAGCGCGCCACTTGTATGCAAATCTGCAATGGCTTGTCGTATAGAGTCAGACGAGGGTTTCGAGGCGCGCTTTCGCCAAACTGTTTCGGACGCCTCCAGTTTCCGTTGGACCGGTGTCGCAAGTTGTTGCTCGTCGTCCGACGCTCTAGTCCTCGGTCTGCGACCTGTACTCAGCCGCTGTGCAGATACAGGTTTGGGCGGCTGCAACGCGTCACCTGGTGCTACCTGTGCATCCGTATCTGCGATTGAGACTAGACTGGTAATCCGGGGAGTTTCTGGCGGACTTTGATTCAACCGCGGGTTCTTCGGAGAACTATTCACTAGTGAAGAGCATGAACCCACGACATGGTGGTTCATGGCAGATCACTCTGCCAAAGAATCACTCCGAGTCCCGGCAGTTCTACAACGCCTGCTTCGAGTCCCTCTGCGTCAGCCAAGCTGACGAACGGAACCGAGCCCAGCCTGACCGAGCCGGACTCCGAAGTTGACCTCCACTCTATCGGACACACAGACTAACGTAGTTTCCTTCTCGGAGAGGCGTCTCCTGGTATATCTATTGCTGCGTTTCCAAGGTGTGCCTCGTGGGTCCGCCGCCAACCGCATCCGCCACCTGGTGCGCCGTACGAACAAGCGATCCACCGGTTCACGCACCGACGCCGACTTTAAAGCTCCGAATCAAATGTACTTCAGATTTTCCGCGAAAATCTTTGCTCTCTTGCCAGTTTTCAACTGGAATGCGCATAATATGCGCGACCCGAACGTTGCAAACAACAGCGCTTCGACACGTGGCTAGGGCAAACGCTGCCACCGACGGTGGACGGTTGTGGCGCGCCGCCCGCCCTCGACAGTGCGTCTACAGACGCCGACGCGCAGACGCCTCCCAGACTTGTGTCGATCGGCTGCCTGCTCTCGATTTCAGCTGCTCCTTGCATATCTCGAGCATGAGAGGCTGATCCACAAAAAGTCGGCTTGCGACAGCTTTCCGGGCCTCGTCTTCAGGACTACACAGAATCTGGTGTTGATGACGGCATTCAAGCCCCGGTTCGCGAACGCCATGTATTTATAGGCGCTGATGGAACTCATACAAGCAAGGAGTCCTCAAACTCGTGCCCTCTGTGTCGCTACAGTCTCGCCATTGTCGCGTCGGGCAAACTGCTTTTGTCGCATATCTCCCCTGTTCTTCTTCGTCGCTTGCTCGTCTCCGTTCGACGTTCGACGAGAAGAGGATTCTTTTTCGTTTTTTCTGGCATCTGGCGACGACGGCGCTCCAGGATCTTCGACTTTTATGTCCATACCTTTTCCTTGGAATTTGTATTTCTGTAAATGAAGACACTGGTAGATGCCCTTTCGTGAGGATCCCCTTGGAGGGCAAGGGATTTGCGGAAGGGAAACGACATGCGCCCCAGCGGTATCGTGCTTCATGCTTCAGCGATTTTCCTAGTGGAGCGATCATCACGTTGTACGATAGAAAACACTCCTTCGATGGGTTTGAGCCACGGATCCTCTAGAGGTTTGAAAAGAAGCTCTACCCCGATATAATCTCAAAAACCGCGAACGCAAGGGGAATGCTGGAATGCCGCGTTATTCAATAGAAGAACGTCGCGAGATGTCAGGGAAAACTTCTTCAATGATTCGATGAAGTCTCTGGTTTACTGTGATCCTTGTCTAGGAGCGATACTGAGGCCGCCAAACGAATCCACTACAGCTAGAACATATGATGATGTCGTCGCTCTCTTCGGGCTCGGTCGTACGTACAACAGTTCGCTGCTCCGCGAATACCCATATAGGCTCCGGCGGTTCCGTCCGAAGCAAGTCCTATCGACTGAGAAAACAAGCCGGTGTCCCTGTGCTTCACATCGATTGCAATGTTCAACGAATTCTATCGTTGCGATTTCGGTGGAAGGTGGCGCTCAATGAACTAGGAATTTCAAGGGACTGTATCTCAGAAATTTCAGGACCAAACGAAAAACTGCTGAGTACCAGACACACGCGTGGCAGCTTCCATCATCGCCCTTACTTTCCCTCGATTGATCAACGGGTCGTTTTTCTACCAGTGACCGCAAGCAGTCCAAAAAATATGGCTCTCTGGCACTGTGCGCATATACTTGATTCGAGGATTGTTCCTGAGTTATCTGAGTACTGCGTTTTGACCGACATGAAGGAAAAATACAGTCCTCCTTGCACTGTTCAGAAAAGAAAATATACTAAAGGCAATTCATCTATGATCCATACGGTACATTGCATCGTGATGTCAATCTCCTGCTATAGACCCCAACGGAGATGAAGCAAAACTGAGCTCAAAGCCTCTAAGCCGGACGGTGTCGACAGATGCGCTTCGATTCATGGGCGTGCCTGCGACGGACACGGTGACGATGAGGTACTCTGGGAATAGTCGATCCATGCAACTCCATAGAGAAGGCGAGTTTCGATCTCACTGTTCACATAGTGTGTCTGAGTCGCAAGGAACAAACCGCAATGAAATATGGTAAACACATGCTTGCAACGAGTCCAAATCAAGGAGCAGGCGAAAAAGGAGCTAGTCTCTGCATGCAAGTATGAAACATGCGAGCCAAAGCCTAAAGAGCGTTGGCGGAGCTCGTTCCAGGTTTGTAGGTTATGAAGCAAACATTGAAACAAGTCTACAAGGACGATAGGGACCGACGGAACACCAATCTGTGCGCATATTCGTAAACCTCGGCCAGCGCCGAGCACCGACACGCATGTTCAACTGTGCCAGGTGGATGACGAGAAAGACTTTATGGTGGGTGCGGATCCCTGCTTTGAGGACGTTATGGTCGTCGCCGTACCTCTACATCAAGAGAATGGAGCCAAAGTCTTGAGCGCAATGCAAATGTACCTGCTCAGATTCTACAGGGATAGGTATCAATGGGAGGCGGGCATCATGGACGCCAGGAGGCATACCGACAAGTGCAATGACAACGCCGGAATCCATGACGGCGATCTGCGCACCGTATCGTGCAGAAGTGGATATTTTCTGTACGCTTCACTCAGAACGCGTACCTGGGCGTCGAAATGGCACAGGCACACGATCTATGGCAGGGGCACGTGAGACGGCGCTGGGGTCGCCAACGATGTCTATTGCGCAGAGGCAAGCAGCGTGCATTTACCAACCTATCTCATGCGTTCGCAAAAGAAACCGGGGATACATTGCGTCGCGTGGCGGTAGTCTACGGTGTCGGACGTGTCGTATCCCGCAAAGCATGCACGCGTATTCCGTCGCGGGCCTGCAACGCGTGCTGGAATCGATTCTGTACGATTCGCGTTAAAGTCTCGAGAACAACACGCTCGCATCACGAGCACGGAAACACGCGGAAACGGTCAGTGATTTGAAAATTAAAACAGAGTCCGGTACAGGAGGTAGTGTACTGTAAGGAGACCAAACTCCAGATGGCGCGGCAAACAAGGGTAAGAGGCTTGCTATGGTATGATTCCACCATCAACAATGCGAAGAATCACTTTTTGCGACCAGAATTGAACGCCTTGATTAGCATACGAAAGGATGCCGCACTTGCGGAACGTCCACCGGCTTTGTTTCGAGCGAACGTTCGATGTCGTCCTTCAGCAGTCAGCGTGGGCATTATGCTGCAACGCTGCAGACTTTCGATGCACGGAACCAGCGGCGAGGATATAGAAATTGGAACTCTCACCGCAAACAACGCTCTGGTGTCGAACAGCACAGCAACAACGTTTGTGCTTCGTGTACGCATACGCACTGGAAACGATACTCCAAGGCAATCAGAGCACGATAATGACGCCCCAAGATTCGATATCAAAGAGTATCGCTTGCGCACAGCTCAGCGTCACGACATCCAATCGTGAACATATCTGCAGAAGCTTATAAACCTCGTCGATTCGACTCCCGAGCGAGCGGAATCGAGGGCAGTTTCGCATCGACTTGATCAGCAGCACGCCTCAGCTTCGTCATTTCATCCAAGTCAAGGCGCCAGCCCAACGCCTGTGCATTTTGTTGAGCTTGCCAGGCGTTTTTCGCTCCCGGAATAGGGATGGCTATCGTCGGTTTCTCCCCAGCGGCACGCATCTCGCCTGCAGTGATGACATAGTTCAAAGCGACTGCCGCAAGCGAGACCTGGCGCTTCGCAGCGATCCGCTCCATCTCGCTGAGCAGAACATCCACGCGTTCCACAAGGGACGCAGCGAGTCGTTTTCTCACGCCAGATGGCAGACGTCCTTTCCGATATCGACCGGTGAGCAGGCCCTGAGCCAGCGGCGAATATGCTAGAATCTGAATGCCGCGATCTGCGCAGATTTCGCAGAGCGTTCGATCGTCGGTGGCATCCAGGCACCGCACCGTCTCCGGGTCTCGGTGCAGGAGACTCCACTGCACCTGATTTGAGGCCAAGGGCACCTCGTGGACTTGGCGGAGATACGTATCGCATTTCAGAAGGCGACTGGGGCTGAAGTTACTCACACCCACGCATCGGATGAGGCCTTCGTGGTAGGCCTCGGCGAGGGCGTCCCAGATGGGTTCGTCGTTTTCGCCGACAAACGCAGGCCAGTGCTGCTGGTACAGGTCGATGTTTTCAAGACCGAGACGGCGCATGGAAGCTCGCAGTGCTCCCAGCACAGATCGACGCACCGTTTCCCGGCGCTGCGGTCGACTGAGCCATCCCAGCAGGTTCAGCGATAAGCCGGCAGTTCGCCAAGGAAAGGGAGCGTACTTGGTGGCAACATTTATTTCGGGGAGCGGCGAGTCAGGACCGGCATTTGCGAGAACCTCTTCCGTCACTTGGCGACCGATGCGTCCCACAAGTTGCTCGGAGCGCCCCGGAGGTGTACCGTACACCTCCGCGGTATCGATGAGCGTGACCCCGTTTCGCAAGCTTTCCCGCACCGCATCCGTATTGTCTTCCTCGGAAGAGCTGCCCCAGTAAAACCGATCACCGAAAGACCAAGCACCCAGGCCAAGTGGTACTCGCAGTTGCACGCCACCGTTGCGGCCAGCGAGCAGCACAGGCTTCTCCGCGGCATACGCCACGTCTCCTGATCGAGTGGTCAAACAGAGACCGAGCGACCGTGCCGAACGCGGTGCGCCCGCAAGCGACGACCCAGGTAACACTGGAAGCTTCACAAGGAAAGCAAGCTTGAAATCCATAATCGTTGTACCTTTTCGTCGGTACAAGCGACACTCACTTGTTCGAGGTGAACACGGCAAATTCTCACCTCCATTCATGGGTGTGCGCGGGCGGCGCGTTTGAGCGTACACATGCTGGCGGCGTAAAGGCGCTGGGGCACGGGATTGTAGCGTTGATGCAGATCCAACTTGTTACGCGAGTGCTGACTGTAACCGGGAAAGTGTTCAGCTACGGTGGAGCTGCCCTGCACTGATGCAACACCGGCAGTAGGCGAAGCATTTGCAGTATTTCGGGATACATCGTGCCTCTGTGCGATGCACTGCTCATGCAATGAACGTCAATCGTCTAGCGCATGTTCGAGGAACTTCGTTTTGGAAGCAGAACAAACCCCCGTTCTTGCGTGTCCTCGACAGCTACCTCATTCTGACAGGTTGCTCTGGCTGCAGCGAACACTGCCGTGGTGCAACACGTACCAGTGCTGAGCGGCACCTTGGCCGGTCGGTGACAGCTGGCGCTCATGGACCGCCGAGAGGAGTTCGCTGCCACAGGCACTGGATCTCAATCGTTTCGATCGCTGGGAGCTGTCGAGAGCCCCATGCATCGTAGTGCGTTCTATGCGTTGTAATCTGCGATTTACACCGAAAAACAGCAAGTCCAAAGTCATCGACCCTTACGGATATGTGCAGCGCTTTTCGTAATGCTTAACGTTCCGTTCGATCCTTGGATAGGATAACTGCATCTCTGGCGGCAGCGATGGCCTCTTCGGGGAGCTTCAGGTGCGGCAGCTTGCCCGGAGGCGGCATCTTGCTTCCGCTGCCGATCAATGCGATCTTGTTATTGCAGGCGAGACCAGCCCGTGACGGTGAGTTCAGAAACTCCTGCAGCCGCTCCAAACCGTGCACGTTTTGACGCAGCTGCGAAAGATGCGGGAACGCTTTCAAGCTGCCAGGCAAACAGGTCTCAATGTGATCGAGCAGCTCTGCGAGGAAAAGGTCCGCGTAACTCGGCTCAGACCCGCCAGTTTGCTGAACAGAGAGAAAACGGGGATCGGAGCCCTTTGCGCAGGCTGCAACTTTGTGCCGACGACAGTAGGATTCTAGCGCTACCAATTTGGGCACCATCATTTCCGTATAGACCTGGATGGCTTGGTCTGCAGACTGGGAGCCGTAGCAGGCTCGCGCTGTGGCGCCATTCAACTCCATGACGATATTCGCGATCATGTCCACGTATGGATCATTGGCGCCTAGTGCATACTCGCTCACCTGGTGACCGTGCGTGCGAGCAAGATGCCGCAGAATCGCAAGTGTCTCCGTGATGGCGATCGGGCGCGTTGCGTGCTCACCACGAGCATCGATGAGGTATGGCAAGTTTGGAAAATCGAGTCCAAGCCGGTGTTTCACGGACAACCACGCGTCCCTCGAGAAAGGTACGTCGTCGTTGTAGTCGCCCTGCACATAGCGCCTGTCCACGAAATCGAGGTTCAGATAGTAGAGCAGGCAGCGAACCGGGGATCCCAGTCCCCGAATGTCCCAGTACCCGACAACGATAGAGCCGGGTTCACCGGCCGGTGGACTGCGTTCACCGACGGGTTTATCCACTCGATCGACTCGCACGGTTGGCATGCTTCAGAATTATAAAAAATTGGCTTAGAATTATTGCCGAGAAACTTCAGTCGCCCAGTAGCGTCTTTCGCGGCAGCCCCGAGGCGTCTCGAAACCTCTACTCCCAAATGAAGCACGCTGGTACATAGGACGAACGCGCATGCGTGCGCCGCTTCAGAGGTGACATCTCGATACCGTCCGTTAAGTTCTAAAAGTTACAGAAAAATACATGTTCATGGAGAATGCCGCTCGAGCGGACGACGTCGGATGCCAGCGAGAGCTCCGAGGAGACAGAGCGACGCGTTCGTGCGCCTCGCCTGGATATGCAGCGTTTCACATTGGTACTGCCTCGCCGAGCGGGTGACCTGTGATCGAGCAGGAGAGCTCATTGACGCTGCATTCGTGTCAGGCGAGAATGCGACACTGGACTGCTCGTTCTGTAAACGCGTTGAGGTTTTTGCGTACGTTTTAGGTGGACAAGCCTTTGGCTTCGAAATGTAGCAATAAGGGTTTACGAATTCATACGCTTGTTCGGGGTTTTCAGTCCTCGTTTTGGTAGCGGGTCCTTCGATACTATGCTGCTCGATTTCATGAGGTCACTGGAATCAAGATGTTTCACGACGTATTTGGACATGGGTTTGTGAAACAATCGATATCATGATCCAGCTCATACGAAAAAGGCTGTAATCTTCTCGTTTGCTTTCGCGAAGCATGCTCATATCATGGTTCTTCAATTTTTCAAGCCTTCCGTTCCAAAACATCTCGTGGACCAAGCAAAAAGCGCTTCTAGATTGATGAGCAAAGAATTCGACGTGGTTCCACAAAGACATCCTCACGAGCTCATACCAAAAAATGACTGAACGCGTCAGATCGAATCATCGTTTCTGTTCGAAATACAAATGCTTCTTCCTTGTTGCTATCGAGAAATCGGAAATCGACTGCAACGCGATACATCTCTTGGGAGATACAATGACAGGCTCCTGTTTCTCCTTTTTGCATACATGATAGTCTTGGGCTCGGACTTGAGCCATCGCTGCGATCGCCTCCGGTGATGCGAGCGTCACCCATTCGCAGGATGGCAGCGTAGAAGAATCGAGATTTCTCTACTTGATAGCCAATATGAGTATTCCTTACAGTGCTCGTTTCATCATGGACAACTACGCGTTCCGCAACTCCTCCATCGAATAGAACGGCGCGAGCTTGCGTGTACAGCGGGCACAGTATTCGCCAACTGGATCACCTGGACATAGCTCGTGATCGTTGGATACGGCGCTGCCGGCATTAACGGAAAAGGGCAACGAACGGGGCCTCCTCTACCCGTCAAAGGAATGCACTGTGCAATGAATGACGCCGTCCGTCGCCGCGGGACAGCAGCCGAAAGAGGAAGTGTGTTGGACATATGGGAACGCCTGATGACAGTCAAGTGTCACCGCTGCGAAATGCGCACCGGTTTGGTACACAAAGGCAACGAAAACGACACACAGAGCGTAGATCGCAACTCCCGCCTGTGCACGACACGCTTTGACAAGGAAAACGGAGACGACGGAATCGGCAGTTTAACATAGTCAGCAACATCCTTCTACTGCTGATATCGGAGATGCAAGGACGGTCGAGACCGGCGTATTCAAAGCCGGACATAAGCGAGATATAAAGGATGCAGTCGAAGAAACAGCCCGCAAAGTCTGCTGGTGATGATTTCAGAAACAGACTCAAATTTCGGCGAGACGCCGACTCCTACGAGACCTGCTCCATTGTATTCGGGCGTGGATAGAACCGGATGGTGGCATTGCCATGACGCGTCATCGGCAAACCCGAATGATGTACTTCGGAGTCCGAAGGGTCCCTTCAGAGCTCATGCGACACGCTTCGCTGTTTATCTATATCCAGTGCCGAGAGCGTTTCAGGACTGAAGGAATTCTGGAGTCGTGCACGCTTCAGCACGAGTTCGTTGCTCGCGAAAATGTCTTAACGCTCCAGGCTATATACAGCTTACCATGCAATTCCATGGGGCGCACGGATTGTACCACAGGAAACATTCGTGCTCGCCGCCTCTGTGAGCGAGCACCGGAAACTTTCCAGCATTGTGTATGCAGCGCTTGATATGCGAGGTTGCTAGCTATCACCAAGAGACCATATGTTTCCTGGTACTCTATTCAAGCAAAAAACTGACCACAAACGTCGACAAGGGAAACTTGAACTTGGGACTGCTCAGAGAGACTCGCTGCATTCCTAACCCTGGATCGACGCTCGCATCCCAAATTTGTCTCCAATACATGCGACCACGCTACACGAAAACCAGGTGTCCACGTCGATATTTTGACATTTTTGTAGCGCAGGCTCCTGGTGCACAACAACACATCGCCAGGCTGGCGAGAGCTCTCACGGGTGAGGCCCTCGGGAGCGACGCGGATCCATGGCTGGTAGCTACCGGCACCTGGACAAATCGTATGGAACGACAAAAGCATCCCCAGAAACGGATATCCATCGTGCAATACAGGATTTCCGGTTCAGGGTAATGACCCTGTACCATAACGGATAAAAAAGAGATGCCCTCAGGCAGGAGAAACGCTGCATGACTCGTACGCCAGGAGCGAAGCGTCCAGAGACAGCGGCAGTCGCGATGCTGGCGAACGAGGGCCTCGCGTGCCGACACGCCGGCCAGTCGCATCGCGCCCAGTGCCGCAAACGGGCCGCTTTCCTTCACAGGCGGCGGCGTTTCTAACTCCAGGGCTTTCATTGAAGGCTTTTACAGTCAGTTGGTGAGCGAGGCCTGCGACCCAGCACAGCACGGGCGTCTTTCACGCTGTAGACGACTCCTGAGTACTAGATCCGACTGGAGAACGCTGCCCTAGAACGAAGCTTGGATATAAGCACGACTTGCACGAGTTTCGTTTGAGGGTAGGTTCGTGGTGGCGTCCAGTGCCAAGGAAACGCTTCCTCCGCGGTGCAGTTCGGGGTGAGTGTTCTACCGACGCGAACACGCGTGTTGGTTATTGAACTAGAACTAGGGCTTGCGCTGTTCGGGGAAGGCATGCCGTGTCCGTTCGGGTACAGCATTGAGGACGTGACGACCCCGGTGAATGGGAACGCAAGTCGTTTAAGGAACTGTCACGGCCTTGCGAGTGCTGCCCGCTCCTGCAACGCGTCCGCTGCGCGTCATGACCAACAAATTGCCGTCGTCGCTAGCAGCGGGAAAGAGCCTGCCGTAGAAGACTACGAACAGGACTATTTTCCTGGCATAGGAAGCATTTGTTTGGAGCAGTCTCGCCGAGCACCTGAGGAAGAACGGCCGAACTGCGTGCTTCCGGAACCTCCTTTGCGACCCGAGGAGCTGAATCAGGGCTACTGGCGGGATGTCGAAGACGAGGAACTGTGCGCTGACGGAGACGAAATGGAAGAACCTCTAGAATCGACTAGTCCACAAGAGACGCCTCTGGGTACTGAAACACGCCCAACGGAGCACGACGCGGGAGTACTCGTCGTCACCGGCTCGAAAACTTCCGAGGATGCGTCCGCATTGTCGGGCCCTGTTGCTATACAGCACACGGACGAAGCGAACGAAGCGCTGGCGGGGATGTGCGTTGCCCACGGATCGGACTCGAGCACCTGCAACGGGTGTACTGCGGAATGCGAGACCTCTCCGGCGAGTCGTGACCCCGTCCATGCGCTTGACAATAGACGAGGATTGGGGAGCTCTCAGCCATGGAACGGGAGCAACAAGGCCGATTGGTTAGATTGTAGCAGTATTACGGAGAGTGAAAACTCGTTATTTACGGAGCGCGCTTGTCAAGGCGGCATTTGTGGCGACTTGGAGCCGCGTGCGGCACTGGAGTGCGCACCTGATCCTTTGTCTGGCGACCGTCTGGCGGAGGGTCGAACTCGCACACTACCGAGAAGGGCAGCACGCTCCCCGGCATGGCGCCGAGAGGCACCTGTGGCCATGTGGCCACCGCGCCCAGCATCCAGTCTGCAAGCTAGCTCGAAGCTCGCTGCAACCGTTTCGGAGAGCAGTGCATCTGCGTCGCACTGGACCTCGACACGAGCAGGTGACTCGCCGCCGGCTCTGGGCTGCATGGCGCCAGCGGGTAACGCAGCAACAAGTCCTGTTCCTCAGATGGAGTTACCACGGGACCAGCGCAGCACCGCGTACATTCGACAGCGCAAGGGCCGCCCGCTCTACTATAATTCCTATCTCAAACTGGATCGGCTGTTTTCTTGCCAAGATCCGATCAGTTGGCGGTTTGGCGATCATGCACACGACGAAATGTTGTTCATTACGGTGCACCAGGTATACGAGCTGTGGTTCAAACAACTCATCTACGAGCTGGATAGCTTGCGAGCCCTTTTCCTGGCCGAATCGATGGCAACCGATGGAGTCAGAGCCCAGCTCAGGGTTTCTGTGGACGCAAATCGCATGATGAATCTCGCTTTGCATCGTCTGGATCGCATGGTGGAAATCCAGCGAATACTCGTCGAGCAGATCCGCGTTCTGGAAACCATGACACCGCAGGAGTTTCTCACTTTCAGAGATTACCTGTTTCCAGCAAGCGGATTCCAGTCATGGCAGTATCGGCTGTTCGAAGTGAAGCTCGGTGTCCGCGCAGAACAGCGCATCTCAAATCACTGGAAACTGCATCTGTCGGAGGAGCATCAGGCCGTTTTGAGCGATGCAGAAAAAGAACCCAGTCTCTTCGACTTGATTAACCATTGGCTCGAGCGACTGCCGTTTGTCGTCACGACCGAGGCCGACTTCAACTTCTGGGACGCGTACCGTAAGGCAACGGAGCGGATGCTGGCCCTCGATCGAGCGTTTATCGACCGTGAGATTCACGCTGGCGCAGACCGCGCTCGCGCCTACCGAGAACTAAGTCGCATGCGCAACCTCTACCGCTCGGTGTACGAAGAACAAGTTCACCAGGAAATGGTGGAGCGCGGCCAAAGACGCATGAGTTTCAAAGCGATGGCCGCAGCGCTCCTGATCATGCTCTACGAGCGGGAAGCGCCCTACCTCCAGTTGCCGCATCGGGTGCTACACCGTCTGCTCGACCTCGACGAGGGCATGGCGCAGTGGCGTTTCCGGCACGTACAACTGGTATCGCGAATGATTGGCTCGAAAACCGGAACCGGAGGATCGCTGGGCGTTCACTATCTCATGCTCACGTTGGAGGCCAGTCGGGTGTTTACCGACCTTGGCAACATGGCGGCCTTGCTGATCCCAGCGCGACTCTTACCGGATCTGCCGGAGAAGCTTCGCCAACAACTGGAATACGCCTGGACGCAAGTGTAAGTGTGTTTGGATTCCTGCATGGCTTTATGAATGCGTTCGTTGTGCGTGTTGGTGTGTGCCATGTTCCAGCGTCAGCTATTGGAACAAGGCAGCGTCCGACTCGCTGGTGTCGTCGATCCTGTGGTGTCCTTGGGTGCCGCGACTCTTACTGCCGGCAGATGGCGCACGCGTGCTCCACTTGTGTGTCGGATAAAAATGGGATACGCGAGTCCTCGCTCCCTTCCTGTTTCAGCGTTTTTCCACAGAAGCTTTTTAGATAGATAGCCTCGACGTTGCAAGTGCAGTCAAAAGCGCTAACGAATTCGTTCATAGTTTCAGGATGCTCAGAAGCGCGCTTTCCTAAATGGCTCCGTCGACGCTTTGTAGCAGGAAATTGTTCCCTCATTCGCATCAGGGTGATTTGCGACGCCCTGGGACAAACTTGTGTAAAATAACCGATATCATCATCCAATTCTTGTGCACGAACTTGTATTCTTCTTCGTCTACCGCGAGTAGTATACTCAAATCACTGATACTTCACGTCTTCGATCTTTCTGTTGACATGTAACTCGCGGGTGCAGCAACGTGCGCAGCCGGATTGACGACGAAGAAACACGACGTCATCGTTTGATAACTTCTTCACAAGCGCATACCACCTATGCGTTCACTGAGCTTGCCACGTCAAATACTCTATTTCGTCCGAGAGAAAAATCAACCTCTCTCATAGTGGTCATCGATTCGTCTGCTTTCGACGGCCGTTCGATACCCCTCGCGGGATATGCTTCCAGTGGCTCCTGTTTCTTCTGTTTCCATGAAAAAAGGTCTCGCACCTGGACCCGAGTCATCGCAGCGACGGCTCTTTTAGAGCGTGCATGACTGTTTTGCGTCGAGAGAGCGAAGACAGATCCATTTTTCTCGACCTGTTCTCCGACTTGGATTTCGCTTCTGTTACTTGTTTCATGGTGAACAGCATTGTGCTTATTGGAACCTCTGTCGAAAAAGGCAGCGTGTGCTTGCGTATGCGCCCGATACAATACGCACCACGGGAATCGCCCAGAAGAAGCCCCTGATCGTATAATGTTGAGGCGTGTGCGGAGACGGAGGAATGCATCACCACGAGCCTGTTGTACTCGTTATGTACCGAAGGATGAAGCGTGTCTCCATATGGCACAGGGCGGCGCTCTGACAAGCGGTTCTCGCCGACCCATGAGAACAGCCAAGTGTTGCAGCTGAGACGGTCGCACCGAGTCTATCGGCAAAACAAGATGAAAATGGTAAGCAATGCGAAGAGCGTAGCTTTTGGCTGTGCTTGACATGCGTCGACTGGAATACGAAGTGGCGAGCTGGTCACTTGAACACTACACTGAGCATGCTTGTACTCATGAAAACGGTGCTGGAGGCAAAGGAGAAACTGGTGTATTGTACGTCGGATTTACGAGAGGAAAAGCATGCAGTCAATGAAATAGTAAGCAATATCTGGTGTTGATAACTGGAGTAAGAGACCCCAAATCTAGCGTTTACATTCGAGATAGCCGGACGCATCCTTCTCGTTTCATTCTGGCACGGTTGTAGCAGCGAAAGATGCATGGAAAAGGGTACCTGGCTGTACGACGAGCGCGTTGTATACGACCTCTGCCTGACAGCCTGCCGGACTGGACACGAGAACGGTTCGCGTTGTGCAAGTCGTACCATGCCCTGCTGTGCTGAGGTCGTCGACCCGCACGGTGTCGCATTCGTTCGGAAACCAGATGATTCTTATCTTAACTGAGCGCTTTTTGGGTTTTATCCCGTTGGGATTACGCCGGTTCATCTGCGGGGCCTACCGCTTTCCCTGCGAGCATGTTCCGCAGCGATGACACTTCTGGCTGGTACTGGAAACTGCGTGGTGTCTCGTAGTCGTCCAAGACGGAGTAACGCGGCACTGATCCCGTTACAGACCCAGCGTTGCCGTGCCGTGCTGTGCCGTGCCCCGCAGAGGCGACCTGGCTGCACCCATGCGATGCGTACCGGTCACTGTCAAGCTTGGATATCGCTCTGTCTGTTGCAGTGAATCCGATTCCTCGTTTACTGCACGTGTTCAGGGCCAGGTCCCGTCCCGCCGGGAACGCAGCGCTGGACGAGGACGCATCACGAGTACTAGCTTGCTGCGTTGCTATGCAAGTGATGCGCTTCTGGCCACTGCCGGAGCGCCCTGAACGCTAATGCGTATGCGTTGATGGATAGGAGGCATTGGGTCCAATGTTCCAGCGTCAGGGTCTCTTTATCGGCCACGAATTACGCAATTAGCGTCCATGTCGTGGGCGTTTCACCAGTGCCGCAGATGTTCCTGTTTTCTGCTCTTGAAGTTGTCGCGCAACGAGCTCGTCATACAGCCGCTGCTTCCTCCGACTGAGCAGCATTCGCTGTCGATGACGCTGCTCTGCGAGCTTCTTCTCCACGGCAATGGGTGTCGTGCCCGCATGTTTCGATTTGGTATACTCAGGAACATCACCATCATCATCGGAATCGGAATCGGCGGCGTCCAGCGTCGCCTCGTGGTCACTATCGACAGCATCAAGGGGTCTCTGGGACGCTGCAATCTCGGGATTCGTCTGGAGATGATTGGTATGCGAGTCAGACCCGGAAGCCACAGATGCTTGTGGCTCTTCAAGCCATGCTAATTCTTTGGGTAAAGGAACGCTGGTGGCGCCGGTTTTCACGCGCTCCAAATAGAGGCGATATGCGGGGCGCTGCACTTCGGCACTGCTCGCTGCATCCGTATGCTGGAGTCGCTGACGTGTCTCCTCCTCGAGTTCGGACTCCCACGGGCTCAGATGCGGTGGCAAGCGACGCCCAACGCGATATAACCATGTTGGTAAACGAAACGCTTCATTGATCGAATCGAATACCCATTGAGGTTGGATATACTCCCGATCCAAGCGTCTGCTGGGCAGCATTTCGAGTGGACGATCAGCAATCACATAGTGAATACGATCGTCATCAATAGTCAGCGGCGATGTTGACGTGCATGGACTCTCATAGCCAACGGCTTCGGCGCCGCAGGCGTAGAGTACCATTTCCAAGATGTGAACGGGTGTCTCACGATGTACGTAAAAGTAGAGACCCCGGAAGAGATTCGCTAGCGTATCCCTTGAATGATCGGTTTGGGCAAGGCCGTCCACGAGTGAAGGCGGCGGAGCAGTTGTCTCGGGAGAATGCGTCCCCTGGTTGGAGACCGTTTCCAGCGCCTCTTCATCGACATCGGTGCCGTTTTGTACTTGCTGCGACGCTGCTGCTCCTGTGCCCGTTCCCGCGCTTGCCAGTCGCAGAGCGCCTGTGCTGTCGTGCATGTTCGAATCCGTGGAGTCCCTGTTCGAGCGCGAAACCGAAAGCGGTACATCGATGCAATTTGACTCTGGAATAGGCCCTAACTGCGCCAATGTGCGAACTTCCATCATTTCGCGGAGAAGCGCCCCGCGCGACTCTGCGTTGCGATCGACGCGCGGCGGGTACTCGACCCCTAAGACCCGACGATAGAGTCGAAGCAGCACAAAGTGGAGCAGTGCCTCATGGAACTCGAGGAACGTGCTCATGACTTTCAAGTCGACCGAAGGCGGCACATACTGAACAAAACGATGCGGCTGCGACCAAAGTATCCGTACACCCTCTATTTGAGCTTCGAAATAGAAACCTCTGACACTCGCAAATAGGCGGCGCAGGTGACCTGGTCGCAGCATCAGAAACAGCTGCCATTCTCTGGCTAACCGCGCACAATTTTCCAGTCGTGCCGGGGGGAAAAGCCCCCGACTGACACCGCGTCGCCCATTGCCCGGTCGAGATATTTCGGCGAACGTGTGCACCATCGTTAGCGCATCATCAAGCTCAGCAAGCGCATCCGTAAACGATGGATAGCGTTCGCGTATTAGATGCTCGAGCGAATAAACCGGTGACGATCTGGCCGCCAGAGCCGCCTGGGAGAACTCGCCACGCGCCAGCGCTCGCCGGTAGCGGCGTCGGAAGGCGGCCAACTCACGGAACTTGTTGATTAAAGGCTCGTGCGCAAGGAACTGGATATCCTTCTTCAAATAGTATGTCCGCCGCGGCCCCTCGAACTTGTTCCGAGGATCTCGTGGGAATATGCCCTTTAGGATGCAGAGTCGGCGAAAGTCGCTGAGCGAGAGCTGCAGCATTCGCAGTGCTTTCGCTCTGGTAACATAGGTGGCAGCGGCCCCGCTTGTGCCTTTTTTATTCCGCTCTGCGACCATGGTTGCCGTTTCGCTCGCCGAGATCAGCTGGGACGCTCGCACGGTAAGCGAATCAGGGCCTACCCGGTTCCGTCGAATCTGCTGGAGCGCGTGGTACCCGGCTTCGTTGTGGCTCAGTGGACCCCGCACCGCCGAAAAGGTATACACCACTGACAACTCCCGTGAGCGCAGCCACAAAAATTAGATGAGGATGTCGAAGCACAAACGGTTTGTAGCGCGGAGTCACCCGGATAACCGTGGAAACACTCGGCACGACGGGTTCAGTTGCTCCAGCACGCTCTTGACGACGACGCAAGCGGGCCCAGCGCGGACGCGGCATAGCGTCGAAGAAGTACCGACGCGACGCGCATGGGTCTTGCATACGAACTGTCCTTATCGGCCAGGTGCGTCTATAAATGTACATATTGTACAAGATGAGCCAAACCGGTTCATGCTGCGCGGGCTATCTCGACTGAATCGCCCGAGCTGCTTCATCGAACAGTAGCTTGCAAGTTTTGCTGTCATTGTTAGAACCGTGTCAGCGTGGAAGTGGACGCATCAGCTTGGCCAACTCGAACGGTCACGCGACTGCTTGGCCAATTTCCTACGCTCAGCAGCACTAGATTTTTTGGACTTTTTTCCTGCCATGACATCCTTGTCTTGTCTCTGATCCCGGGCTTTTAACCTTCCGCCGGTCTCTTCTATCAATCCAGCTCCGCTGTCAATAGTCGAAGGATGCTGATGGTAGCGTTCAAGCTCAGATCTGGGTGCTTCCGGCTTTTGCCTACGCCTTTCAGGTCCGGACAGAAGTTACGAACTACGTTTCGCTTGCCATTTGCACCCTCGTAGCATACAGGCCGGATACGCCTTCTCCAGTGGTGCCACTTGGCCGAGGTCAGGTATTGCCATATGTCTACCAAAACGCTTCGTCCTCCGAGCGCTGCCCCGTGGCACGTGGATGCATGCTTCATGGCCACGTACGCGACCTCGGCGGATTCAGAAGCTTCCGCTCGATGCGCTGCTCCCTTGCCCCGCCTGATGCGGTACCAGACGACAGCAGGTTTCCTCAGAGCGACTTGCTGAGCGAGTGCTCAGTTTGGTGCACGCGCAAACGCATGCTATTGCATTGGACGGTGGATTTACGGAACAGGATATTGGCCATGATGAAACAGGTATCGGAACGAACATCAACGCTGGGGAACAAGTCGAGAAACTTCGATGCCCCTGCACTCGCTTCACATCAAGCGGTGACGTAGTCTCCACGGGACTTGATCGCTACGATGCCCCAAGTCCTAGTCCGAGGCCCCTTGCTCCATGCAAACAGAAGAGACGGTAGCCTCTGGGCGCGTATCCCCTGAGAGGCCGTAAGCACGTGTCGAGCGCCGTTTTGCCGATGGTAAGCATGATCGGATGATTTGTCTCTCAAGCGGAATACATTATTTGACGTGACAAGTTCAGTCATTTTTTTATGATCTAGTCATCACGTCCTCAATGAACGACGTCGATCTTTCTTTCTCTTCAATCCCGAGGCACGAGTCGCTGCGCCTGCAACTTGCCTTGAAACAGAAGGATTCAACAGTTGAAGCATGTGTGATTAGAGATGCTACACGGAAAGAAGGTGGAAGAATTTATGCTCATGCGAATGATTTGGATCATGATATCGGCTAGTTTACGAATCCTCGTTCAACAGCGCGGCGAATGGCCCTGATGCCGGTGACGTAACGAACTCCATCGGAAAACGAGTCAAATGAAGCACTTTGAAACTGGCTTCCGAGAACTCCAAAGCTACGTACGAACCCCTAAGCACTGCTAGCTGCACTCTGTATCCCGAACCAGTGCATGTAGGAAAGTTCAGAATAATAGCCATGCAGGTATAGAGCGAGCAGCTCATTGATCGATCTCGATCTGCCAGCGGTGTGGCGTGTCAGTACGCCGCGGTCGCCCTGCGGGATAAAACAACGGCCAGGGCGACATCAGCCGCAGTTCTTACCAGCTTCGGTTGCATAGACGAACTTACAAGAGTGTAGCGCTTCGCACTGAAACAAGCAAGGAGCGCCGGTTCGCTAAGGGTCGCACTTCACCGGCTCTCATGGTTCCTCAGCAGACGCCACCAGACGACCAAGCGCAGCCACGTACGTTCCACTTTAGCGACAAGTTGGAGAATCACCTGCGTCGAGTGGATGATCCAGGTCTGCGTTGGTGTCAACGTCGCGTTGATAGTCGTCTGCGGTATTGGTTAGCACTTGCGCTCACCGCCATCACCACTGTGGAAGCTGGTGTTCTCTTTACGTTCGTCTTGTGCGGGGCCGGCTTTTGCAGACAAGCCTGCGTTTGGAATATGCACCTGCTCGTATTGAGTCTGGTCTCTCAAGTTCCGAAGCGCTTTATCTGGCGAAGCCGGCCGCACATGCAACAGCGTGCCGTTCCCCTGCGGAGAGACCGAACGTCTTCGTTCCCATCGAGGGGAGTCACGTGTGCCTGGGTATACCCCGTGGCCCTGATTCGTGCTTTTCGGTGCACACAACCCGCAACGCATATGAGCCGTACTCAAAGTTTTTTCCTGTCTTGCGTATTCGTTGGTTCGGCGACACTGCTGACATTGGCTACAGCCTGGGCTCGCGTCTTTCTCGGTGTACATTTCCCGACGGATACGATTGCAGGTTTCCTTCAGGGCCTACTCATTCTCGCGCTAGTTCCCCGGCAATACGATGCATTTTGTCCCCAGATGCGTTCGATATGGGTCGCGCTACGGAACACGCCAAAGTCCTTGGACGGCCTGCGGTTCGTAGGTATGACTGCTGTCGGTGCCCAGCTGCTGCTGATCGCTGAACTACCCCGCCTTCAACTCTGGGGCAAGGCATCCTTCGTCTTTGGGGCCGAATGGAGCATGATCGCTCTTGGTGTAAGCGGCTTGCGATTCAGGCCATTTCGGCTGTCATGGGAGGTCCGTCTACTTGGCGCCCTGATCAGCGCGGTTTACGGAGCCGCCACTCTGTTCACAGCCGCGTTTTTCATTTCCGAACGACAACGCCATCAACGGTCTCCTAAGCGACATCACCAATCCCAGAGATGGCTAGCCATACCACACTTGGCGATTTTCCTCTCCGTATATGGTGCTGGTGTCCTGTTTTTTTGGATTGCTCCGAAAGTGCTCTCAAAATTTGAGTCATTTGTCGGATGACGCATTCGCACCGCATACACAAGGTTGCCGAAGAGCGCTTACAAGCACCGCGCTTCAGATTCTGCTCAGAGCTGTCCAATGATTGGACACCCAGTATGAATGCAATGCGTTTGGTATCCACGCCCGTCAGCGGAGACATCGCAGTGACAACCCAGGCACAGAGCCACGCAAGCGTGGCTGGAAACCTTTGGGATGACACGCAAGCTTTCTCACTTCCTAGTCTACGGGGAGCATCCAGAGGATGTAACGATACGAGATTCTCGGCATAAGGTTTTGATGCCAACGACGCGCTGAGTTTCGTGGACACCCGTGTTGGCTCTCGAATGCATAAGAGAGGCATCATGACGAATTCGACATATTCCTTACGCGATTTGTCCATTATGTTTCGTTCTGCGAATATCCCAGCACCGATACATGAGGTCCCTGGAGCAGGACGCTGGTCTCAGCCTCGATTCGCCACAACACTCAAATCGGTATCAGGGGCTCTGAGTTCCTGGAGTCTCAGAGCCCCGTCGTTCTCGCCGCAAGCTGTCGAGGTGGGAGCGGTAGAGAGCGCGCACTCTTTCATCAGCATTTGGTGGCAAGTACGATTCTAACTCAGGATCAGACGTCTCGATTGTTTCCGCTTCCCAGGTCGCCTCGTATTGGTCACTAACACAAACGGGGCACGTTATCTGCTTGCGACCTTTGCAGTATGAACACGGAATCGTCCGCCCCAGCACGCCTCTCCCGCCACAAACAGGGCATTCAATCACGCTTTTTCCCGCACAAGTGGGACACTTCGGCTCCTCGGCACAGGCCTGAACGTACCACATTAGTCGAGTGGCGTGGCGGGTACCGCTGCTCACACCGCGTCGACCAGACACCCTCGTGCGCGACTGGAAGCGCTGTACACCGTACTTACGACGTGTAGTCCATTGCTTACTTGGAACCCCGTAAAACACGGTTTCGGCGTAGGCGAGGCTCTGTTCTTTACCTACCCACGAACCGGAGCGTCCCATTTCCAACAAAGTCGAGTAAGTGACTCCGTTCACATGACAGAGGGATTGCACGGTGCAGCGGATGTCCGCGGAGTCAGGCTTTGTTTGTGGCCCTGCGCCAGTCACCTGAGCAAGAGCGCTGCGGTCTCGTTCGCACTGTCGGCGATCCGCAGCTTCAGTTCCAGCTCATATGTCCCATGATACAAGGGATAGATGATACGTCCGCTCCGTTGCAGGTATGAGCGTTACGTGGATGCGTGAGGTTGATGCTCCCACACCAGACGCTGGTTGCACATGAGCGGTGCGCTGGTATGACTCACCGAGTTATATTACGCGAGCTGTATCACGAATGGGGCATTGCTCTGAGAGGGTTCGTCCAGTTTGGATGCTGACGCAGAGTCCCTGTGCCTCATGCAAGTGCCTGGATGATATGGATTCCTCGTGAACGAGTCGCGAAAAGCACCTCGCCTGGTCGAGCCCAGGACTTGAAGCGCTGGGGCGACGATTCCATGCTGCGTGATCACTTTGGTCACACTAACTGAAACAGTACAAACTGAATGCATTCGTCTCTGGTCTGTCCAGAAAAACAAATGCAGATCGATGGTACGATAAACCCGTGGATTGCACCACGTGTCTTGAACTGTCCACGCGGGCGAGTTGCGATACAGCCGGGGCTCGAGCGCCCCGTTCTGTGGCACCTTGCTCTGTACGCGGTCGTGGTACAGAGCCCTGTGCATGCCAGTCTGCGCTTATCATTCCCGCGTATGCGCGTTGCATCCGGGAGACATGTCGCTCGGGGCGAGCTCGGCGTTTGTAGGGCGGAAGCGGCGACACTTCGAGCGCCTGCATACCAGCGGACCCGCTGCATCGCGAGTCGATGCCCTGCAAGGCATCAATATGCCATCGGAACTCCGCATGATAAAGCCGCGTCAGCGTATCCAGCGCCACAGCAATCGCATGAGTGAAGCTCTGAACCCACCGGGTCGCTGCATCTGACCTTCGTTGCGGCGGAGAATATCGGACTGGGCTGCGAAATGACAGAATCTTCCCCGTATGGGTAGAGCGATCCAGTACAGGGGTATCGGCAGAGATCGCACACCGGCGAGTCTGCGGACATCGCTCGAAATGATGCCACAGAGTAGAGCCCGGCAGCTGGAGCTTCTCTGCATCGGGATCGCATTTCCCTAGATAGTACTGAAATGATGCAAATGAAAAAGAGTGGCGTACGTAGAGGAACCAAACTGCAGACGATGGGTAGCGGCAGCGTGCCGGCATTTCGGCAACGCATTGGAAATCCCGTCGATCTTCGTTTTCTAAGGATGCACGATGGTTTTCTGTAGCCAGAGATGCCCGATTGCAAAATAATTATCGGTATGCGGCACAACGTCCATCATTCCGTACTACACCTCAATTTCCCGTCGCAAGCTATTGGTCGGGACAAGGTCCAGAGAGCATGCAGCCGTCGAAATGCGTTCCGGATCTGCTCGAGCACCACGCACCGCATAGCATCCCTTGTTGACGTTTTCTGGTCAGAGAACATTGACGGTGATCGACGCTTCCCGTCCGAGTTGGCATGATGTCGGTATGTACCATACGCGTCGCCGCGACGCGTACTCGAGTTGTGAGTCGCTCGCACACCGCCAGTCCAATGGATAACGGTAGCAGAGACGCACCTGGGACATCCACATCGGAATTCCAGAATGCAACGTACCGCGGGGACGTTCTTACCGGATTCCGCTCAAGTCAGCAAGTATCCAGAGAGATCCAAGAATGCATGCGAAAGAGGCACATGTGCGGAGATCACCAGATTTCCGGTTTCCTAGCACTCGTTTGTACCTTGCGGGTGCAAGAGAATCCATCATGAAGCACTCGATCCGCAGACCAGTGGGTAAAGTGCGACCGCTCACGCGTACGGTATGCAAAAAAAGGCTGCGTAGGGATTCTAAAGCGTAGCGGGATCCAGAGCCTTTAGGAACAATGCGAGGCGGCCGGCATCCAGACGTGCAGTTGCTATCGAAACCTGTCAAGGCGTTTAGCCAGATTTGGTCTCGTCCCTGTGGTTCAAACAGGTTGCTTCGTGGGCAGGAGCTCCGGGCATCCGACCAAAGGCGACCGAATCGATCCGAATGCAACTTTGTCATATTTATGGATTTTTTCACCACAAAAATGAATCATTCGTGAGGACTTGGAGCGAGCGCCCCGAATACGCGCTCAATGGATGCGTAGGCACCGCGGCGATCGAAGAAGATATACGGGTCATGGAACTTGAACGTAGCGTGTAGCATGATAGACGCGTTCTCCGAAATCCGACTATCCATCCAGCAGTCCGGTATCGATAGCCAGTAGAAACGCTCTGTCCAGTAAAAAAGTAATCGGAGCGATCGGCTTTATCACAGTCCAGAGGGCGCAGCGTCCGTTGATCGGAAACTGTTTAGAAAAATTGGCGCTGATAACGCTCATCATTTCGGGTATCTACCAGTTGCGTGATACTGTTTTCTACAACTCCGTGACCTTCAAGTTGAACGCTCCTGCGGGTACTCAGAAGCGTATTCGTGTCATGTTCTTGGATACGCCTCAAGCGAGACGTTGAGAACGTTGCTCACGAGCAAGACTAGCGGAACGGAAGCGCTGCGCGCTGGCTAAGCACCAGCGCCGGGAACCTGCATCCGCTCCACCGTCGCGACGTGCACCACTGGTCTAGGTACCCGCGTTTTCATCTTCGACATCGTCTTTGTCTTTGTCAGCGAACATCGCTCCTCACCGCCAGATTCCATCAGTCATGGTAGAAGTATGGCGTGTCTTGTTCGCGATCGTCTGTGTTTGCTTCTCCGCTATGTTTGCCGGCCTGACACTGGGAATGCTCACTCTCGATCTCTTCGATTTACGCATAATCGCAGAGTCGGGAACGGTTCGTGAGCGCGAACAGGCGCGAAGAGTCATGAGCGTACGCAAGCACGGTAACTATTTGCTCTGCACGCTGCTTACCGGAAACACAGCTGCGAATGCGCTTTTCTCTATTCTGACCGCGGAGCTAACCAGCGGCCTTATCGGCTTCGTCATTTCCACACTAGCAATTCTCTTCTTCGCCGAAATCATTCCCCAGTCTATCTGCCACCGGTTCGGGCTACGCATCGGAGCGGCCATGGTCTGGCTGGTGAAAATCTTCATGATCGTGCTCACCCCGATTTCCTTTCCCACAAGCCGCATTCTTGACTATTTTCTCGGAACAGAGCCAATTACGCGTTACAATAAGCGCGCCCTCAAAGCGCTTCTCAGCATTCAAACTAGAGATAATGCGATCGCAGCTGCAGCTGAGACAGTGCAGGCCGAGCGACAGCGGAAGGCGCTCAAAACACGGCGACGCCGTCGTCGAAAGAAACGAGGTAGTGTTCAGAACTCACCGGTAACTTCCACTGGGGAGCATCCGCGAAGCTCGAACGAAACTGCTCCGGGACACGGCAAGTCGCTCAAGGATGCGATGAGACGCGCCTTTCGTAGCCGGTCGAGCAGCGAGCGTGCGTCTACGGAGAATCCCACTCCAGAAAGCGAAGCGGAGTCGGGCGCGCTGAGAGTCACCGGCACTGCGGATGCGATGTCGAGCAAGCTGGACGCATGGTCAACAGCGCCTGCAGACGCGCTCGTCGATGTCGAGCGGGGTGTTTCACCTTCACCGGCTGATGCGCGGATTATCGCCCGTCCTCCAGAGGCGAGCGTCATCGGTGGTCGGGACTCGGCCTCGATTGTTGCCGGTGCAATTGGTGCCACGTACGCGGCAGCAGCGTCCAAGGCAAGCACTGAGCAGATCACCATGGAGGAGGGCCTGATCCTGAGCGGTGCTCTGGAATTTGCTGCCAAAACAGTCGAGCAGATTATGACGCCGCTGAATAAGGTTTTCATGCTGAGTGGCAAGGATCGACTGGACTTTAAAACCATGGCCAGCATCTTCCAGTCGGGACACTCACGTATTCCAGTCTACCTTGGAAAGCGCTCCAATATAACGGGTGTCATATTCACGAAGGATCTCATTTTGATTGACCCAGACGATAATATACCGGTATCGGCGATCTTGCTGCTCTTTCGTCGCGAGTTGCGTCGAGTCGTTGCGGATGTGCATCTCAACGTGCTGTTGAACGAGTTCAAGACGGGTCGCGGGCATCTCGCGATCGTTCAGCGGAGCAGCTCCGACGAAGCCGTCGGCATCGTGACCCTCGAGGATGTGATCGAGGAGATCATTCAGTCAGAAATTGTAGATGAAACGGACGTGTATCGGGATAACGTGCGGGATGAAGTCGTTGTACGCAAACGCCGCATCGACGCGGATTTGCTGCGGATGCTGGATTCCACGCCCCGGTACGAGACGCACTTGACGGCCGGTGAGGTGTCCATTATTGCCTCCTTCTTGGCGAACAACTTTGCACGAGAATTTGGGGAATCAAAAATGAGCTTTCATCAACTGGAACATCTTTTGGCGAATTGCACCATCGCTGAATACGACCGACCCGGAGCGCCTATCAACGGCTTGGCTGAGGACGAGCCCTCACACCGAGATGCCATCTCCGATACTGCTGGGGCTAGTGACGACGATGCTTCTGTACGCAAAGCGCCTGAGGTCACCGTATGGGACCTGGACGGCACGCGCAGTGCTGGGAGCAGCCCTGCGTGGATGGCCAGTCGGGGTCTGGACTTTGCCGCCGCCACGGGACGATCCTCCGGACGCAGTTTCGGTAGCAAAGAGGAGCACCATACGCTCGCTGCTCGGCGTTCGATACCGCTGAGTGCTGCCTCTGCAGATGACTTGACAGAGCGATCGGCTGATTTCTACATCTACAAACGAGGTGTACCGTCGCATCACGCCACCCTGATCCTGTCGGGGCACGTGGAAATCATGTGGGATCGACGAAGGCGCATCTCTGAGACAGGGCCTTGGACGCTTCTCGCGCGAGAAGCTCTCGAAGATGAGCTCTACGTTGCAGATTTTACTGCGCGTGGGGTGGAGTTTCCGCTGCGCTTGTTGCGTATCCCTACCCGTCTCTATCGGCGATCGATACGGTTGTCGGCGGAAGAAGCCGCCTCGCCTCAGGCTGGTGTGAAAAGCAGCGCTTCCTGAGCAGCACCTGTCATGGCCCTCTGGTGTGCAGCGCATAGCTCTGGGCTGAACGCACGCTGCGCGCGTGTGAAGCACTGCAGATACTCGGACCGTGCAACCGCACTGAGCGACGCCAATGCTGCCTGGAAACGAATCTGGTATGAGTTCGTCCAGATGCTGCTGCACGATGATGCTAAACGTTCGATGAAGGATCCATGACCGGTACGATGCGTGGATTCGCTGCATCGGACATGAACTTTGTGGTTCTTGGCGTCCGCTTAGCGTCTGCTGGGGGATCATGGTCGACGCTCGCTGACGTTTACAAGACAGACACGGGATCTGGATTCGCAAAAAGTCGCTGCGCAAGTGCACGCTGATGCTGATGTGGACAAGCGCGTTATCACAGGTGACAACGCCTCGGACATGTAGGGTCTCATTTTCCAAGCCGAGTGTACCCATACGGCAGCAACTTTGTGGACCGAAGCGCCGAAGGAATGTATAGCTTCTCAAAGAGAGCGTTTGTCACGACAGTTGCCCGCGTGCGGCGGATAGCCACGAAATCTACGATTCGTAAATACGTCAAGTTGGACCGCACAGAGCCCATGTAAACGCTTCAGATGCCACGGTGGCAAAGTCGGCTCCGCAGACACTCGGGCTCGAGCACGGTCTCGGAGCGCAATCCCTCTATTGTAGTATTGGCGCTTGGCGAAACGTACTGACTGCTGATCGAAAAGTGATGTCCTCTTTTCACGTCGCTTTCATTCTCGCGCTAATGACGACTGTGCAGGTCAACCGTCCATGCTTCCGAGTGAAATCCTGTGATCGCTCTTGCAACCGTTGCTGCCGTATGCAGCGACCATGCCCGAAAAACACCAAACTTCGGTCGTTTCACATGACCGCTCATAGGAGAGTACACCGATCCACTGCCACCGGTTCACAGAGCGAGACGCCTGTTCAAAGGCACGGTCCAAATGGCTCCAGGCAACCTTGGGGATGCCGGGGACGGGCTCCTTGCCTAGGTTGCTTCAGGCGTCGAATCGAATCCGGCATCCGGCATCCGATTCGATCCGACCGACCCGAAGCGTAGGTATTCGCTGGAATATCCTTGCAAAGTTGCTACCGTTTTTCGGCAGTCACACATAGACACACACACACACACAGAGAAGTTTGAGGCACCTCTACGTGCCGGTGCATGACAGAATGAATCCACGTCGATGACGCGTCTCGCTGCGAGAGCGCCCTGCACACGATGGGCTCTCCGTACACCGCCCGCTACGACAGCGCGCTGCTGCAGTCCATGCGCCAGCACTGCTGCTCCGCCTTCTCCGCTAGAGATGCACGTGCTCGGGCGTCGCTGAATCATCGGCATCCTTGCGATAGTACTCGATGAGAACGCGAGCAACACACTCGCGCATGACACGACTATCGGGAATGCGTCCTGCTCGAAGCGTTTCGCGCATTTTTGTACCGCTAATACTAACCGGTGTCATTCCTGGGTGCTCCTCAACCAGGCCGACACGACCTAGCTCTTCAAAATACGCAGCATAACCCACGGGAATCGCTTCAATCGCCAGCTTGCCACCCAGGCTGCGGAAGATGCGCTGGGCCTCAAAATCATCCCAAATGGGGGTCTGATCATCGTACGGGGCATCGGCGTGTTTGCGTCCTACAATGAAATGCGTGAAACCCAGGTTCTGTCGATAGATTGCGTGCATGACGGCCTCGTTGGGTCCAGCGTAGAACATGCGCATGTCGAGGCCCACCAGATGCAGCTGCTCGTGCAACGACTGTCCGGCTCGCTTCCAGACGTCCTCGTTTTGGTCACCTTGGCCAAGCACGCGCTGCTCCACAAGATTGATGTACGTTTGCATGCGAACAGTCGCTGGTACATCGTCCGACTTGAGCTCGCCCACAAGCGGATTCAAAAACACGCCCATGTATCGCTCGGGATGCGCGGAGAGCAACTGTTCCGCCCCGTGAACCAGCGCATATTCATGCGCGCGATGCAGTGGGTTGCGCGTCTGGAATGCTACTGTCTGCTCGAAGCCTCGATGTTGAATGAGCTCTCGGACCTGTAGTGGTCCTTTGATGTACGAGGCGAACGGGCGCGGGTCGGGTGCTGGTTCAAACATACACAGCGAGCCGCCGAGGCTGAAGCGCCGGCTGTCACCTGTCCACAGTCGAGCGCCCGGGTGATCTGTGCGTTCCGTTCTATAAACAATGCGTAAAAAACGTTGTAGATCGCGCTCATATATCGTTTCCACGGTCAAGACTCCTATAGCGACGCTGTTTTCGTCACGAAGGACGACCTCATCGCCGACTTTAATTCTGGCGGCATCCTCTGCGTCAACAGGTAGAAAGATGGGAATCGTCCAGGCGTAGGCTTCCCCGTGCCGCACGATGCACGCACGCTCGAGAACGCTCTCGTAGTCATCGACGTTCATCGGCCCGGTAAGAGGTGACAGGGTTCCGTCCGCTATGCGGTGAAGCGTCGTGCAGTCCGCGCTGCTAACCGCAACGGACGGGCGGCTCAAGAGTGCCTCCACCGGCAGCCGGTTCCCGTACCGGTTCACTGGCTCGGCCAGTCCACCGTGAACTGGAGCTGTAACCATTTGATCGTGCTTTTGATAGATGGAATAAAGCAGAGCTGGTCAAGAAACCAGCCAGCCTTACGAAGTGAGCACCAGGCGCCAATATTCGTTGAAGTCACTCCCGGTACCCGTTGCGGCAAAAATGGGACGCTGCCGTTACGCTCCGCTGCGATGTTCTCTCCGATGACAAAACGTTTCCATTGACCGTGGGTTGCAGACTCCGAGATCGGTACTGGCTTGTGGGAAAGTGTCCACTATGACGCACACCACCTCCAGGTTCCATTAAGTGTACTTCCTTTCGCATGGACTCGTTGTATTATACCTTCTATGGTCGGCCGAGCGCATGCCTTGCCGCATCCGCATTAGCGCCTAGACCGTTGGGGCGGATGCATCCCGGAGACAGCACGGCTTTGCCGTACCACTGAGGGCGTCAAGTCCAGGTGCGCTGGACTCGACACGGGATCAGAGTACGTAAGCTTTCTAGGAGTCAGCCGTATATGCTCTGGAAGACTCAGTTCCGGAGAATGAGGTCAGGCAAGGAGACTAGAAACACTGACGTCAGGTTTCCACTATCCTTTTGGTAGAACGTCCACGAATTCGAGGTCGAGAGCAAAACGAGGCGATCCGACGATCTGACGCATTTCTTGTTCTGGTTGCGACATCGCTCCGAACGAGAATCCACAACGAGCGCTTCCACGGGCAGCTCTTCGTTCACCTGAATCGTTACGCCAAGAAGCTCTTCCATCAGTGCCTGCTTTTCTGGTCCAATTAGGTTACAGAAGAACTGGCTAAACGGGTACGACGACGGGTACGAGTGCGCCTCATGTAGCGTTCGGTACATGGAACCGCGTACGGTTTTAGTTTCTGCGGTTTGCCTTATATATATGGCGTCTGCATAAGGTATGTACCGACCGCAGGGGTGGCGTACCAGCGCTTCAAGATAATATGGCGAGCGTCTCGGCAAATCCCTGATCCTTCAGTCAGGCCAGATTGTATTTCCTGTCCCGAGTATCAGTTTTGTTATCGCATGAATATTTGTGCACAAAATCTCTAGAGGAATGCGGACCGGTTGCAGCCTTGCATCCGGAACCCCTGAACGACAAATTGCTCGTCGAGGTGCTTGTAACTGAGCAAAGCTGGCGAGCCTTCGTCCTGCAAAATGCTACAAAATTTTTCACGGCGCCCTGTATCTCTCAATATTACGGATGCGAAGAGCTGATCTATGGATTCGGAAGCACAGAAATGGCGTTTGGCAACAGAGAGGGCGCATTCCACGCGGGTGAACACGGAAGAGAATGCTTGCATGAGAGGCGGCTCACCGCGAATTACAGCTTCGTCGTCCTTGAGTCCTGGCGCTTGGTGGAAAGTGACGTTTCCTGTCAACGGGAAAGAGGCATATGGGATGGAGAAGCCAAGACGTGCTTCGACGAAGGAAGAGCTATTGGACGATCCCGTCCGTTTGGTGTGAGTTGTCGGCGACCCTACCATTGAATCGTCGATAACGCCGATGCTGTTGTAATTCCTGTTTGTCTGCGGTATGCGAAAAGCGATTCGCTTCTCGCTGAGTACCCGTGTGCAGGTCTACAATCTCTCCGGAATGAGGGCTGATCCAGTGAGAGGAGCGCCATTGTTTCTTTGCATAAACGTTTGCGTCTCAAGACGTAATCGATTCTGTGATGCAAAACGCGCGACCGTCGCCTATAGAGGCGCCCTATTTTACTTGGCCCATTCGAGTCCCTTGTTCAGCGTTCGTTTCAACGGTACGAGCACGGCATATTGTGAGGCCTCCATGGTGGTGTTTCGTAGAAAACGTGCGCAGCAGTAGACACAGACGAGGAGGCAGCTGCCACGCCAGGGCAAGATACGTTCTCTTTGGGGTGCATAACGTTCAGGATACATGCTGCGAAATGTGTGACTCATCCGCCCGGTGACGGTAGAATTACTGACTCGTGTACGCACGGTCGTTTGCAGAGGTCATCAGCGACACACCCTGGCCTTCGTGAGACCCTTTTCAAATCCATACAATAGATTCTTTTTCTTGAATACCTGCGAACCAACGAACAGAAACTAAAAGCGCGTGCAGGGACAGGCGCTCCAAAATGCATCACACTCTCAAGATAACGGTACTCCGTTGACACTCTCTAACGCTGATCTCTGGTGCTGCGTTCACTCAATAGCGCTCTTCTCCTGTAATGCACTGGAGCGGCGCTGTAAAGTCTGGAACTGGGCAACGAGCCCTGTTGAATGTCTAGGACGTCTGGCCGTACAAACAGCATATCGCAATCTGGGTATCCTGGTCTGCATCCAACGACGAGTCGCAGGGGCGTGTTCATCGCGCCCTATACGATTCGTTGCAGACTGTGGTTCCGATGTGATTTCGGAAGCTACGCAGAACAAGCTTTTCTGGAAAGAAATTTCCCGACCTCATGTCACGGTTCATATACGTGCGTTCGCAAACATCTTGCAGTCCTCAGATGAGATAGAAGACCATTATGCACGACCCGCGCTTGCGCAGGAGCGCGTCCTCGCCACTTGGTCCGGCACCGGCACTCAGACAGGCAGGTTATCGGAGAGCAGCTCCCGTTTGCTACGATTCTAGTCTAATGGTACTTGTCGAGCTTTGGTCAACAGACGAAACACCGCTTTTCGATTATGCACCGCTCCAGAGCTCATGTATAGCGTGATGGAACCCCGCATCGGGCACGTACGCACGTTTCACCGCTCGTCGTAGACAGCAGTGCCTCCCGCAACGTCACTTCGGGACGCTGCGCTCCTCGATCAGAACTTCGAGCTGATCACCATAACCGCCCCGGTCTCGCGCAAGCCTCACTCTTCTCGCATATTTCAAGTTCCATGAGTAAAGACATCTACTGGATTTTCGCCTCTCGACAACGACTACTTGCACAGCGGAAAAGCCAGGCGCTCACGAAAGCGCCTCAGCAGCAGCTCACGGGACGTCGTGGTAGCCGACGGCATGCCGCCCAGAGGCGCTGGACGAGTCGCGCGGCAGGTCGCCGTGCTGCACAGACGCTGCGTCCAGGGGGTATCGACACTTGGTGCACCAGCCCTGGCTTTGGGAGCCCCCGAGGGCACTTTCGGTGCGTTCTGAACGATCATGACCGACTCAAACTTGTTTTCTCCTAAACCGAACCAAATAGTGAGCACCACGGAGGCCTCAGAACGCGCTGACTCGCTTGGCACGAGTGCAGAGTCCGGCGCGCTGCGCAGCGACAGCAGCACAAGCCCAGGAGGAGTGGGGCGACGCTCGCCACTGGACTTGTTATCCAGCGGACGCAACGGCTACCCGAGCACAGAACTCGAGCCGGTTCAGGATGAAGAACACCTTGGTGCAGCTCTGGATCAAGCGTTGAACTATGAATTACGTATCATGGCTGGGAACTCGAACCGCGAGCTCGCTGCTGCGATTGCCCGCAACCTAAAGATCGAGCTGATGGAAGCTGATGTTCGGCGCTTCTCCGACGGTGAGATCTATGTGTCGATCAAAGAGAACATACGGGGTAAGGACGTTTTCGTCGTCCAAGGAACTTCGCCGCCGGTGAATGACAACATCATGGAGCTGCTCCTCATGATCGATACGTTGAAGCGAGCGTCGGCGAAGCGCATCACCGCTGTGATGCCTTACTTTGGCTACGGTCGTCAAGATCGAAAGTGTGCGCCTCGAGTTCCCATATCCGCTCGCTTGATGGCGGATCTTCTCGAAGTGAGCGGTGCGCATCGCGTGCTTGCATTCGAACTCCACGCTGGGCAGATCCAGGGCTTCTTCCGGATCCCTGTGGATCATATGTATGCAGTTCCGGTTTTTGTCAGCTACCTGCTGGAAAATAATTTTGACGGCCTCGTGGATCCTGTCATTGTCTCGCCGGATGCTGGCGGTATGGAGCGCGCTCGGGCGTTTGCCAAGCGCTTGAATGCGTCGCTCGCGATCATCGACAAGCGCCGGAGCGGGCCCAATGTCGCACACGTGATGCACATCATTGGTGAAGTCCACGAGCGTGATTGCATCATCATTGATGATATGGTGGACACCGCTGGGACGTTGACTGAGGCGGCCAAGGCTCTGAAAGACCACGGCGCGAAGAAAGTGCACGCGTACGCGGTTCACCCTGTATTGAGTGGTCCAGCGCTTGATCGCATTCGCGAGTCTGCGATCGACAAGGTCGTTGTTACGAACTCAATCATCGTAAGTGATGAACGGAAGCGGAAGAGTGGCAACAAGATCGTGCAGTTACCAGTGGATATACTGTTCAGTGACTGCATCAAGCGCATCCATCGGGAGCAAAGCGTATCCTCTTTATTTGATCAGTGAGGTTCAAGAGCAATGCGTTGCACTGCAGCGAATGCGGGAACAGCTCGGCACAAGGTACGCACCTGCATGTCCTCGGCGACTTGAGTGGCACTCGGAAACGATACCTGGCAGGCGCCGAGCGTGCTTTGTACTGTGCGGGTTCACGGCAAGATCATATGCAGGTGCACGCATATGAACACTCGAATGTTTTTTGGTGGGATCTGTCTACCAGCGTGTTTATCATGCGCCAAAAACGGCTCATTTCTATGAAAGCGCGTGTCGATTCCGCGGTATCGTTGACGCGGTGTAACTTTCAAGAAAAATACCGCAGAAAGCATGACTATGCGGCACAAGCGTCCGTTACGCCCATGTCAGGATAAAATGAATGGGTCCACTCGATTGATTCGGGCTTGCATTCTGAAATCTGGGTCGCGTCCCACTGGCATCGATACCAGCCTTGGCGGGGGTTCTGCGATTGTTTCGTTATCCTCTCCCTCGTGTCCGACCTGAAAACGCTGGTCACTCCTTCCCCTCTGTTTCCGTTGTCGACAGTATAAGGATGCTATCGGCAGCGCTCAAGCCCTGACTTTGATGCTTGCGGCTAATGTCAACGCTTTCCATGCATAGGCGATACTTGCAATCGATACCGCGCTTGCCAGTTCCGTCTTCTTTGTATGCAGCGTCGCTGTGCGCCCCTCGCACCAGTGACACGTGCCTGTGGTCAGATGCTGCCAACTGTTCACCACCACAGCTGCCACTCCGATCGCTGCCTCGTGACGCGTGAACGCTCGGTTCATCGCTCCCCACGTGGCCTTGACGGCAACAGGAGGCTCGCCTCGATCCCATCCTCGTTTGCCGACCCTGGGGTCGCGTTCTACGTTCACGGGCGCCTGCTGCGTAATGTTCTGTTCGAGAACGCTGCTCGCTACGCATGGAAACGCTCCCCGTTCCATTCGATAGAGGATTGGTGGAACACGATAT
>Ga0080006_1197051_pt1 | contig 54475 bp, 43 predicted proteins | sample RS3BMetagenome_FD_69209 | JGI IMG/M metagenome (GOLD analysis project Ga0080006, IMG submission 69209) | Ferric oxide microbial mat and aquatic microbial communities from Rainbow Spring, Yellowstone National Park, USA - RS3B (SPADES... ... | reverse complement strand
CCTCTCCCCCCCCCCGCCCCCCCCGCCGCCCCCGCCGTCACCTCGGTGAGCCCGGCCGTCACCTCGGTGAGCCCGGCCGCCGGACCGCAGGCCGGGGGCACCACCGTCACCGTGTCCGGCACCAACCTCACCGGCACCACCGGGGTGTCCTTCGGCGCCACCCCGGCCATCTCTTTCTCGGTCACCTCCGGCACCTCGCTGACCGCCGTGGCCCCGGCCGGCACCGGGACCGACGACATCACGGTGACCGGCGCCGGGGGCACTTCCACCACCTCGTCGTCCGACCGGTTCGCCTACCAGGCCGCCCCCGTCCTCGCCGGCGTGTCGCCGTCGTCGGGCGCCTCGGGCGGCGGCACAACCGTGACCCTGACGGGGACCGGCCTGGCCGGCGCCACCGCCGTGGACTTCGGAGGCGTCCCCGCCATCTCGATGACCGCCGTCTCGGCCACCTCGGTCCGGGCGGTCAGCCCATCGGGCACCGGCATCGTGCCGGTCACCGTGACCACCGCCGGGGGGACCAGCCTCACCGGGCGTGCCGCCTTCACCTACAACGACCCGTCCGGGCCCGCCACCCCGGCCAACCCGGCCACCCCGGCCACCACCCCGCCGGGCTACTGGGAGGTGGCTTCCGACGGCGGGATCTTCTCCTTCGGCGGCGCCCGGTTCTACGGGTCGACCGGCTCGCTGACTCTCAACCGGCCCATCGTGGGGATGACCGCCACCCCCGACGACAAGGGCTACTGGCTGGTGGCCAGCGACGGCGGGGTGTTCGCCTTCGGGGACGCCGGCTACTACGGGTCGACCGGCTCGCTCCACCTCAACCGGCCGGTGGTCGGGATGACCGCCACGCCCGACGGCGGGGGCTACTGGCTGGTGGCCAGCGACGGCGGCCTGTTCGCCTTCGGCGACGCCGGTTACTACGGGTCGACCGGCTCGCTCCGCCTCAACCGCCCGGTGGTGGGGATGGCATCCACGCCCGACGGCAGGGGCTACTGGCTGGTGGCCAACGACGGCGGCCTGTTCGCCTTCGGCGACGCCGCCTTCCACGGCTCGGCGGCCGGGACGGTCTCCGCCTCCATCGTGGCCATGGCCACCAGCCGCGACGGACACGGCTACTGGATGGTCGGCTCCGACGGAGCCGTCTACCCGTTCGGGAGCGCGGTCGACGACGGCCAGGCCACGGGGTCCACCACCGGGCCGGTGGTGGGGATCGTCACCACCCGGACCGGTGGCGGCTACTGGGTGGTGGCCGCCGACGGCGGGATCTTCACCGGTGGGGACGCCCCGTTCCTCGGGTCGATGGGGGGCCGGCCGCTCAACCGGCCGATCGTCGGCATGGCCTAACCTGGCGCCGGGTGTCACCCTTCGTCGTGCTGTGACGGCGGTGCGCACTGCCATACCGGACGCCTCCCCCGGCCGACCGGTCTGCGCCGTTCACCCGAACGACACGTGGGTCCGGGTGCGACGTGGCAGGCTATCGGGATGTCTGGCGGACCAACGATCGTGCAACGAGGGAAAGACGCAACGTGACAGCAGGACAGGTACTCGGCGCACTGTGGCGGCGGAAGCTGATCATTCTGGCCGCGCTGGTGGTCACCGTGGCCGCCGCCGGCGCCTACGCCGCCCTCCGGCCCCCCACCTATGCCTCCACCGCGGTGGTCACGCCGTCGCCGGCCAGCTCGGCCTCCACCACCACCGCCTCCACCGTGGTCCCGCCGGCCGCCGCCAGCCCGAAGGTGGAGGCGGCGGCGGCCACCGCCGCCGGGGTGAGCCCGTCGGTGGTGTCGAGCTGTCTGACCACGGCCGTGGACCCCACCACCGGGAACCTCAGCTTCACCTGCACCACGTCGAACGCCGCCCAGGCCCAGGCGGTGGCCAACGCCGCGGCCACCGCCTACGTGGCCGCCTCCACCGGCGGCACCCAGGCCCAGGCCAACTCGCTCCAGAACGAGCTGGCCGTCATCGCCAACCAGCTCCAGGCGCTCCAGGTCCAGCTGGGCAACTCGCCGGGCAGCGCCGCCATCGAGGCCCAGATCGCCGCCACCCAGCAGCAGTACGCCACCGTCAGCTCCCAGCTCGACACCCTCAAGGCGGTCACCCCCGCCACCGTCTCGCAGCCGGCCGGCAAGGCCACCAACACGTCCACCTCCAAGAGCAAGGTCCTGCTGATCGCCGGGCTCATCGGGCTGGTGGCCGGGTGCGGCATCGCCCTGATCGTCGACCTCACCGACACCCGGATCCGCAGCGTCCGTGACCTCGAGCAGCTCCTGGGGGCGCCGGTCCTGGCCGAGCTGCCGATCGACAAGGGCCAGGCGAAGCAGCCACGCCACCTCCCGGTGGGGGACGGGGACAGGACCTCGTTCACCGAGGCGGTCCGGGAGCTGCGCACCTCCCTCCAGGTGCTGGTGGACCAGCATGCCTGCCCGGTCCTGGTGGTCACCAGCCCCGAGCCGGAGGACGGCAAGTCGTTCATCACCGGCAACCTGGCCGCCTCCTGGGCACTCAGCGGCAAGCGCACCGCGGTGGTCTCCGGTGACCTCCGCCGCCCCAAGATCGACACTCTCCTGGGCGTGGCTCCCGGCCGCGACGGCATGGCCTCGCTGCTCACCCCGCGGAAGCCGGAGGAGTGCAGCGGCGAGACCCCCGGCGAGACGCCGATCGGACAGCCGTCACCCACCGGGCCGACCCGCCTCGAGGTCCAGAACCTGCTCTGTTCCACCTCCGTCGAGGACCTGGTGCTGCTGCCCTCGGGCACCTCCCCGCGCGACCCGGCCGACCTGCTGGCCGGGGAATCGGTCAAGGTGGTCCTCGACCACCTCCGGACCCTGGTCGACGTGGTCATCGTGGACACCCCGGCCGCACTGGCGGTGACCGACTCGGCGATCCTGGCGGCGCTGGCCGATGGGGTGCTGGTGGTGGCCTCGGCGGGCAAGACCACCCGGGGGCTCCTCGACCAGACGTCCCGCCGCCTCCAATCGCCCAGCATCAACGTGTTGGGGAGCGTCCTGAACCGTTCCACCACGGTGGTCAACGACGCCTACCGCTCGTACTACGCGACCGCCGGGCGCGCGACCTGAACCCGACCTCCGTTCAGGAGGGCGCCGCCGGCTCCCGGCGAGGTCCCCACCACCGCCCGGCCCGGGCGAGCGCCCCGTCGGTGAGCAGCATGATCCCGGCCCCGAAGGCCAACCCGGCCAGGGCGTCGGTCGGGTAGTGGGAGCCGGTGGCCACCACCGACACCGCCATCAGCCCGGCGTAGGACAGCGCCACCACCGCCACCACCGGCCGGAGTCGCCGGGGGGCAGCCAGAAACGCGGCGGTGGCCACCACCACCGCCCCCACGGTCGACCCCGACGGGTAGGAGAGGGAGCCCCCCAGGGTGCGGCCCACCGCCGGTTTCACCGCCAGTTCGGAGAGGACCAGGGCCAGTAGCGGCCCGACCAGACAGGCCAGGGCCCGCCACCGGTTCCGGCCCACCGTGAGCAAGAAGACGACGGCCACCCCCCCCGCAACCGCCGGGGCCCGGAGCCGGGCCATCCCGGTGTAGAGCGGGGTGTGCTGCCCGGAGGGCACCACGTGCCAGACCAGGTGGTCGATGGCGTCGGGGGCCGGCCAGGCCCGGAGCACCGCCCCGCCCACCAGCACCACCGCCACCAGCCCCGCGCCCACCACCAGCTCGGCCTGCGACCCGTCCCGGATCCGCCACCGTCCCGCACCGTTGCCGCCCGGTGCGGAGGTCACCCGGCCCGACGTCACGTCTCCCGGCCCACCGAGCGGAGCACCTCCGCCATGGCCGCAACGCGCTCCTGCCAGTCCGGGACGTCCACGGCGGGGGGCCGGGCGCCGGGGGGCAGCCGGGGGCCCTCCAGGGCGTCGGCCACCGCCCGGGCGAAGGCCACCGGGGCGGCCACCGCCACGCCGGGGGTGTCGGCCAGCCCGTAGCCGGGCACCGGTGTGGCGACCACCGGCCGTCCTACCGCCAGGTACTCGTAGGCCTTGATGGGATCGAGGCTCTCGGTGAACGGGTTCACCGCGTGGGGGATGACCAGGACGTCGGCGTGTTGCAGGTAGGCCGGCACCTCCCGGTGGCCGACCGGCCCGGTGCACACCACGCCTTCCTCCCCGAGCCGGTCGGTGGCCGCCTCCCCCAGCAGGTTCGGCCCCACCAACACCAGGTGGGCGCCATCGGGGAGGGCCCGGGCTACCGCCACGCAGAGGTCGACGTCGATCCGGTCGTGGTGGAGGGTCCCCACGTAGACGGCGCAGGGCCCGTCGGGCAGATCGTCCGGGCGGGAGGCCGGGGCGCGGTAGTGGGCGACGTCCACCGCGTTGGGGATCAGCCGCACCGGTCGGGTCGCCCCCTTGGTGGTCGCCAGCCCCGGCGAGCAGACCACCACCTCGGTGCACCGCTCGAGCAACAGGGCCTCGTCGGCCTCGAGCCGGGCCCGCACCCGCGGCGCCCGGTCGGCCCGGAGCCAGTCGTCGGTGATGTCGTAGCAGGCGGGCCACCCGGTCCGTCGCAGCACGGCGGCCGCCGCCGGGTCGTTGACCCACAGCACCGGGTCGGTGATCCCCAGGCGCCGGCCGGCCCCCACCACCGCCTCCACCAGCCACCGGTCGGCCAGCGGGCCGACCGCCCGAGGCAGCCACTTGGTGGGCTCCAGTGCCCACAACCGCCCGGGGGCGACCCCCTCGACGCCGTCGACCCGGCGGAGCCCCGAGCCCGCCCGGGGGCGCCCGCCCGACCGGGCCATGTGGACCGGATCGACCGGGGGCTCCACGAACAGCACCCGGAGGGTGGGGTCGGAGGCCAGCAGGCCGGCCAGCAGGTACTGGTTCCGGCGCCACACCGAGTCCCACCGCTCGAGGGAGCACACCACCACGTCGTGGATCACGCCAGCACCGAGCGGTAGACATCGAGTGTGGCGGCCACCTGGGCTTCGGCCGAGAACCGCTCGGCCTGCACCGCGGCCAGCGCCTCCCCGTAGCGGTCGCGGCCGGCGGGGTCGGCGGCCAGGGACGCCAGCAGCTCCCCGGCCCGAGTCACGTCCCCGGCCGGGAACAGCCGGGCCGCCGGGCAGGCGCCGACGGTCGCGTCGTGGCCGCCCCCGGCCCCGGCCACCACCGGGAGCCCCGCCGCCATGGCCTCCACCACCGACAGGCCGAACGGCTCATCGCTCCGGGGGGCCAGCAGCATCGAGGCGGTGAGGTAGCACTCGGTGATGTCGGACCGGCGGCCGAGGAACCGGCAGGAGTCGACCACCCCCAGTCGGGCGGCCAGCTCCTCCAATGCCCCCCGCTCGGCCCCGTCCCCAGCCAGGTGGAGCTCCCACCCGTCGGCGGCCAGCCCCGACGCCGCCCACGCCCCGAGGGCCAGGTCGGTCCGCTTCTCCGTCTCGAGCCGCTGGGCCACCAGGACCACCGGCTCCCGCTCCCGGCTGGAGGGCCGGACGGGGACGGTGGGGGTCCCCGGGGACACCACCACCGACGGCCCCTCGATCCGATCGGCCACGTACTCGCTGATGGCCAGCTGGGCGGCGATCCGCCGCCCCACCAGGTGACCCACCGCCCGGGCCGGGGCCGACGAGCCGCGCGTCTCGGCGAAGTGGCGGGTACTGACCAGCGGCGCGCGGTGCCGGAGGGAGGCGAGGGTTCCGGCCAGCTCGGCGGCGGTCATGTGGACGTGCACCACGTCGAAGGGATGGGCGGCCAGCAGCGCCCGGGTGGCGGCGGGCACGTTGGCGGCCGGCATCCAGGTCACCGGCTCGGCGCCCAGGGTATCGGTCATCGACCCGCGCTGGCCGCCCAGCACCACCACCTGGTGGCCGGCCCGCCCGAGGCCGGTGGCCAAGGTGGCCACGTACCGCTCGACGCCGGCGAACAGGTCGGTGCACACCACCTGGGCGACGCGCAATGGGTGGGCGATCGCCGGGTCGACGGGCGGTCGGCCGGTCACGGGGCGGCCGTCCCGACCGGCTCGAGTGCCGCCTCTCGCCGGCACGGGCCGGCCAGGTAGAGTTGGAACCGGGCACCGGCTTCCCGGCCCCGGGCCCCTGGGAGCAGCACGCCCCGGAGGCCCGACCCGAGCAGCACGGCCGCCCGGTAGGAGCGCCAGCCCGCCGCCCCGAAGTGCTTGCGGATGTAGCGCTCCTGCGAGGCGTGAAAGTGGGTTCGGCGCCGGATGGCATCCCCGCCGGTGCCCGCCCCCACGTGGGTGGCGGGGATCTCCGGGCACCCGACCATCCGCCACCCCCGGGTGGCGGCCCGGCGCTGCCAGTCGGTCTCCTCGGCGTAGAGGAAGAAGCGCTCGTCGAAGGGCCCCACCTCGGCCAGGGCCCGGCCCCGGAGCAGCAGCACCGAGCCGATCAGGAAGTCGTCCTGCCGCCGTAGCCGGCCCAGTCCGACCGCCTCCAGCCAGGCGCCGGCCGGCGAGGGGAACGGCCAGCCGACCCGGCTGGGGCTGCCGTCCGCCGGGTCCATCTGGCCCGGGGCCACGCACGCCGCCCCGGGGTCGTCCCGGAGCCGCCGGTGGAGGGCCTCGACGGCCCACGGTTCGATGACGGCGTCGGGGTTGAGGAGGAGCACGTCGGGAGTGCCGCGCCCCTCCCGGGCCAGGGCCAGGTTCACACCGGCGGCGAAGCCGAGGTTGGCCCCGGGGTCGAGGTAGGTCACCCGGTGCCGGGCCGCCACCCCGGCCACCTCCGGGTCGGAGGAGTTGTCGACCACCACCACCAGGTAGGTGCCGTCGAGCGCCCCCAGGCATCTTTCGAGCAGTCGGGGGGCGCCGTAGGCCACCACCACCACCTCGAGCCCGCTCACGTCGCCGACCCGTAGAGCTCGAGCTGGCGGTCGGCCACCGCCTCCCAGGTGAAGGTTCGGGCCCGCGCCACGCCGCGCCGGCGGAGTTCGGCCCACCTGCCCGGGACCTCGCGCAGCGAGGCGAGGGCGTCGTGCAGGGACCGGGGGTCGCCCGGCTCGACCAGCAGACCGGCGTCGCCCACCACCTCGGGGAGGGCGCCGGAGCGGCTGACCACCACCGGCACCCCGGTGGCCATGGCCTCCACGGCCACCCGGCAGAACTGCTCCTCCCACCCGGGGGTGGGGACCGACGGCACCACCACCACGTCGAGGCCGCGGTACCGCTCGGGGAGGGAGTCGTTGTCCACGAAGCCGCCGAACCGCACCCGGCCGCCGATGCCCAGCGCCCGGGCCCGATCGGCCAGCGCCCGGGCCTCCGGGCCCCCACCGATCAGGTCCAGCGTCCACCCGGGCTCGTCGACCACCGCCTCGAGCAGCACCCCCACCCCCTTGTGGGTCTCGAGCCGGCCGACGTAGCCGACCCGGAGGGGCCCGTCGCCGGCCAGGCCGATCCGGTCATCGGGGGCGAAGCGGGAGGTGTCCACCCCCAGGGGGATGAGGGTGGCCGGCGGCCGCAGCCCCTTGCCCTTCAGGATCCGGCCTGCCTCCTCGTTGCAGACCGAGACGCCCCCTGCCCGGCCCAGCGACCACCGCTCGATCCACCGGAAGGGCGGGGGATAGCGCTTGGGGATGTTCTGCGCCGAGTAGAGGACGAACGGGGCCCGGCACCGGCGGAGCGCGCGCAGGGCCAGGATCTCGGCGGTGGCCACGCTGCAGGGTTCCTCGTGGATGTCGATCAGGTCCCAGGGCCCGGCCCCCAGCATCCGCCAGATCGGCCGGGGATCGAAGGCGAACAGGTTGGGATGGTGTCCCACCGTTCGGACCGGGCGGGCGAAGTCGTCGCCGTCGGCGGTGAAGGCGACCGTCTTTCCCCCCTCGTCCCACGCCGTCGAGGTGAGGACGGTCACGTCCACACCGCGCCTTAGCAGGGCTCGTTCGCGAGCCCGCCAGGCTGTGACGACACCGCTGTGCGTGATGCGAAGGACACGCATCGGGACTCCTCGGCCGTGGTGGGGGGACGACACGTCGCAGCCGCTCCGGACGACGAGCCGCGCACCTGCCGAATGCCGGCGGGGACTGCGAAACGCTATCATCGCTCATCCCCAGCGTGGTCGTCGCCTGGGGAGTGGGAGGTCAACCGGCGGTGACTGAACAGAGGATGGAACGGGTCTCGGACGATGTCCGCCTGCGCGTCGGAACCGACGTCGAGTCGATCGACGAGGTGGCGGCCGCCGTGCGCCGGTTCGGCGACCGCTACGTGTCCCGGGTGTACACCGCCCACGAGGTGCGATGCTCCGGCGGCACCGGTGCCGCCGCCGCCCCCGGGCTCGCCGCCCGCTTCGCCGCCAAGGAGGCCACCCTCAAGGTGTTGCGCCCCGATGGCCACCGGGTGCCCACCTGGCGCTCCATCGAGGTCCTCCGCCACACCGACGGCTGGTGCGAGATGCGCCTGACCGACGAGGCCGCTGAGCTGGCCCGCCAGGCCGGCCTGGGCGAGTTGGCGGTCAGCCTCAGCCACGGCGCCGGGGTGGGGATGGCCACCGTGATCGGGATGTGCGCCGCCGGGGGGGCCGGGTCGTGAGCACCACCGAGGAGGGGATCCGCTCCGTGCTCGCCGAGCACGCCCGCCTGCCGGTGGACGTCTCCACCCTCGGGGAGGAGGACGACCTCTACCAGGCCGGGATGACGTCCCACGCTAGCGTCAACGTCATGCTGGCCCTCGAGGACCTGTTCGACATCGAGTTCCCCGACGCCAAGCTCCGGAAGAAGACCTTCGAATCCATCGCCGCCATCCAGGAGGTGCTCGACGAGCTGGGGGCCTCGGCCCCGGTTGACCGGTAGGACGATGCCCGATCCGACCCGGTCGGACCTCGTCGAGCGGGTGGGGGCCATCGCCCGCGACGTGGCGGCGGCCGCCGCCGACGACGTGGACGCCAAGGCCCGCTTCCCTTCCGAGACCTTCGACGCCCTCCGCGCCGACGGCCTGCTGTCGGTGCTGCTCCCCGAGTCGCTGGGCGGTGAGGGTGCCACGCGGTCCGACGTGGCCCCGGCCGTCACCGAGCTGAGCCGGGCCTGCGCCTCGAGCGGCATGATCTTCGCCATGCACCTCATCCAGCTGGCCTGCCTCACCCGGCACGCCGGCTCGCCCGCCCTGACCACCTTCGCCCGCCGGGTAGCCGAGGAGCAGCTGTTGCTCGCCTCGGCCACCACCGAGGTGGGGGTGGGCGGGGACGTCCGCACCAGCCTGTGCGCCGTCACCACCGACGGCGGCCGGTACCGGCTGGAGAAGCAGGCCTCGGTGATCTCCTACGGAGAGGAGTCCGACGCGGTGTTCACCACCGCCCGGCGCACCCCGGACAGCCCGGCCAGCGACCAGGTCCTGGTGGTGTGCACCGGCCCCGGCCTCACCCTGGAGGCCAACGGGGACTGGGACACCCTGGGCTTCCGGGGCACCTGCAGCCTGGGCTTCCTCCTGGTGTCCACCGGCGACGCCGAACTGGTCTTCGAGGCTCCCTACAGCGACATCTCCAGCCACACCATGCTCCCCACCTCCCACCTGCTGTGGACCTCGGTGTGGCTGGGCATCGCCACCGAGGCCACCGACCGGGCCCGGCGCTACGTGCAGGCGGCCGCCCGGAAGACCCCGGGGGTCGCCCCGCCCAGCGCCCTCCGCCTGGCCGAGCTGGTGGCGGTGCTCCAGCAGCTCACCGAGCTGGTCGGTGGGGGCTTGCGCCGGTACCAAGCCATCGCCGACGACCCCGACGCCACCTCGTCGATGGGGTTCGCGGTGGCCATGAACACCCTGAAGGTCACCGCCGCCCTCCAGGTGGTGGAGATCGTGGGCAAGGCCCTGCTCATCTGCGGCATCGCCGGCTACCGCCAGGGGTCCCCCTTCTCGATGGGTCGGCTGCTGCGTGACGCCTACGGGGCCGCTGTCATGGTCAACAACGACCGGATCAACGCCAACAGCGCCCAACTCCTCCTCATCCAACGGGAGCTGTGACGGTGGCCGCCACCTTCCGGGACGACCTGCTCGAGGCGGGACTTCTCTTCGACTCCGGGGTCGACGGCCTCTACTACCGGTCGGAGGCGTTCGAGTCGATCGCCCTCGGGGTGGAGGGGCGGGTCCGGGCGGCCGGGGCCGACCTCGACGCCCAGGTGGTGTACCCGGCCCCCTTCCTCCCCCGCACGGTGTTCGAGGAGTCGGGCTACCTCCGGTCGTTCCCCGACCTCATCGGCTCCATCCACTCCTTCGCCGGCGACGACGCCGACCACGCCCGGCTGCTGCAGCTGGCGGAGGGGGTGAGGAGTGTTCGTCGGTGCTCACCCCCACCGAGGTGGTGATGGTCTCAGCTGCCTGCCATCCCATCTACCCGCTGTGCAGCGGCCGGCTGGGGCCCGAGGGACGGCGGTTCGAGGTGTTCGGCCAGGTCTTCCGGCACGAGCCCAGCCTCGACCCCGCCCGGATGCAGTCCTTCCGGCAACACGAGTTCGTCTACGTCGGCGACCCCGACGAGGCGGTCGCCCACCGCGACCTGTGGCTCGAGCGCGGGCTGGCCGTCCTTGGCGACCTGGGGCTCGACGTCGAGGTGGTGGTGGCCAACGACCCGTTCTTCGGCCGGGCCGGACGGATCCTGGCCGCCAACCAGCGGGAGACCGAGCTGAAGTACGAGTTCGTGACCGAGGTCGCCTCCTCCGACCACCCCACCGCCATCGCCTCCACCAACTGCCACCTCGACCACTTCGGCGAGCCGTTCGGCATCGAGACGTCGGGGGGTTCGGTGGCCCACTCCTCGTGCGTCGGCTTCGGCCTCGAGCGCGTCACCCTGGCGCTCCTGCGCGCCCACGGCACCGACCCGGACGGGTGGTCGGCGGCCGTCCGTGACGTCCTGTGGCCATGACCCGCTCGGTCCTGGACCTCGATCCCAGGACCTACCGCCGGCACCCCCTCCACCTGACCGAGCGGATCTGGACCGAGACCAACTGCTACGTCGACGTGTGGATCGAGATCCTCCACGCCCTCGGCCTCGACCCGGTGGCGGCCGGGGCCTTCGCCCTCGACAGCGACTTCGACGGCAGCCAGTGGACGTTCTTCAAGTACCCCCCCGAGGACCTCCGGGCGGTCTACGGGATGGAGGTGGCCGAGCTCAACGTCTGGCGGCCGGTCATCGACCACGTCGAGGAGCATCTGGCCCGGGGGAGGCTCCTCACCGTCGAGGCGGACTCGTGGTTCCTTCCCGACACCCACGGCGTCTCCTACCGCATCGACCACCAGAAGTCGACCATCGTCCCGCAGTGGCTGGACCGTGACGGCCGGCAGCTCGACTACTTCCACAACGCCGGTTACTTCCACCTGGAGGGCGACGACTTCGACGGGGTGTTCCGGCGGGGGGCCCACGCCGACACCGGCAACCTCGACCCCTACGTGGAGGTGATCAACCTCGACCGGCTGCGGGTGGAGCCGGAAGGGTGCCTGACCGAGCTGGCCGTGGCCGGCCTGCGCGACCACCTGGCCCGTCGTCCCGACACCAACCCGATGCCCCGGTTCCGGGCCGGCCTCGACGAGTACCTGCCCACCCTGGCCGGCGCCGGAGCCGACGAGTTCCACCTCTACGCCTTCGGGACGTGCCGCCAGAGCGGGGCCGCCGCCGAGTTCGCCGCCACCTTCGTGGACTGGTTGGGCGAACGGGACGGTGGTGGGCTCGACCCGGTGTCGGCGGCCCTGCGCCGGATCGCCGAGCAGGTGAAGGCCCTGGAGTTCCTCCTGGCCCGGCTCCTCTGGGGCCGGACGGTGGACCTCGACGGCCCGTTCGCCAGCCTGGCCGAGGACTGGGAGGCGGCGATGTCCGCCCTGGTGGCCCGGTATGGCGACTGACCGGCTGGCCGGCGTCCCCTGGCGGTGCACGGCGACCGCCCCCGGTGCCGTCGGGGCACCGGTCGACCTCGACGCGTCATCGGGCACCTGGTGGGAGGCCACCGTCCCCGGCACCGCCGCCGGAGCGCTCCGGGCGGCCGGGGACCCGTCGGTGGGGTGGCGGGACTTCGACGGCGAGGTCTGGTGGTTCACCTGCACCTTCCTCCATCCGGGCGGCGAGGGGCCGTGGCGCCTCCGCCTCGACGGCCTGGCCACGGTGGCCGACGTGTGGTGCAATGGCGAGCCGCTCCTCCACAGCGAGAACATGTTCGTGGGCCACGTGGTGGAGCTCACCCATCTGGAGCCGGACAACAGGATCGACATCCGGTGCGCGGCGCTGGCTCCGCTCCTGAAGTTCAAGCGGCCGCGCCCCCGGTGGAAGTGTCCCCGGATCCTCGACCAGGGGTTGCGCTGGTACCGGACCACCATGCTCGGCCGGATGACCGGGTGGGTGCCCAGCCCGGCCCCGGTGGGCCCGTGGCGACCGGTCCGCCTCGAGGCGGTGGAGGCGGTCGAGCTCACCGACCGGCGGATCGACACCCGCTGCGAGGGGGAGGGCGGGACGGTCACCGTCTCCCTGGGGGTGGCCGCCGACGCCCTGCCCCGGACCGCCACCCTCCGGGTCGGCGACACCTTGTCCGCGCTGGACGTCGCCCCCGATGGGACGGGGTGGAGGGTGTCGGGGACCCTCCGGCTCCCCGTCGTGGAGCGCTGGTGGTCCCATACCCACGGCACCCCGGCCCCCTACCCGGTGGCGGTGGAGCTCGACGGGACCAGCCGGGAGCTGGGGGCGGTGGGCTTCCGGACGGTGGCCGTCGACCGGTCGGGCGACGGGTTCACGGTGGTGGTCAACGACGTGCCGATCTACTGCCGGGGCGCCTGCTGGATCCCCCTCGACCCGGTCTCCCTCAACGCCTCGGAGGCCCGCCTCGACCTGGCCGTCGGCCAGGTGGTGGACGCCCACCTGAACATGGTCCGCATCGTGGGCGAGACGGTGCCCGAGGTGGACGGCCTCTACGAGCGGTGCGACCGGGCCGGCGTGCTGGTGTGGCACGACTGCATGCTGGCCTTCTTCGACCCTCCGGAGGACGAGGCGTTCGACCGCTCCTTCGAGCTGGAGGTCACCCAGCTGTTCGGGCGCCTCCACGCCCACCCGTGCCTGGCGGTGGTCAGCGGGGGGAGCGACATCATGGAGCAGGCCCAGCTGATGGGCGTCCCCCGCCAACGCTGGTCGGTCCGGCTGATCGAGGAGGTGGTGCCCGACCTCGCCGAGCGGCTGCTGCCGGGTACCCCGTGGGTCACCAACAGCCCGATCGGCGGCACCATGGCCACCGAGCCCGGCACCGGGATCGCCCACTACTACGGGGTGGGCGCCTACTTCCGCCCGCTGAGCGACGTGCGCCGGACCGGGGTGCGCTTCGCCGCCGAGTGCCTGTCGTACGCCACCCCTCCCGAGCCGCAGACGGTGGACGAGGCGTTCGGTGGTCCCGAGCTGGCCGGCCACCACTGGCGGTGGAAGCAGGCCGTCCACCGCGACGCCCTGATGTCCTGGGACCAGGAGGACGCCCGGGACCACTACGCCGAGGAGGTGTTCGGGGTTCCGCCCTTCCCGCTTCGGCACCACGACCCGGCCGCCGCTCTCGACGTCGGGCGGGCCACCGTGGCCCATCTCTTCGCCGAGATCCTCGCCGAGTGGCGCCGGCCGGGAAGCCCCTGCATGGGCAGCCTGGTGTTCGACCTCCACGACATCCTGCCCGGCCCGGGGCTCGGCATCGTCGATGCCGCCGACCGGCCCAAGGCGCCGTGGTACGTGTTGCGGCGGCTGATGTCCCCCACCGCGGTGTTCTTCACCGACGAGGGGCTGAACGGCCTCGACCTCCACGTCCTCCACGACGGGGCCGACGAGCTGATCGGCAGCGTCCGCATCGACCTGTTCGGCGAGCGGGGCCAGATCCTCGAATCGGTGGCGTCGCCGGTCCGGGTGCCCGGGCGGAGCGGGCGGACCCTGCAGGTCGGCTCGCTCTTCGACGGGTTCCGCGACATCAGCTACGCCCACCGGTTCGGACGGCCGCCCCACGACGTGATCGCCGCCACCCTCCTCGACCTACGGGGGGACGCCCTCGGCGAGGCGGTCCACCTGCCGGCGGGGCCGGCCCGCCGGGCCGACGACGACCTGGGACTGGCCGGTCAGGTGGCCATGGGCGGGGATGGCGGCTGGGAGCTGACGGTCTCCACCCGCCGGTTCGCCCAGTGGGTGGCGCCCGACCTGGCCGGGTTCGTGGCCGAGGACTCGTGGTTCCACCTGCTCCCCGGGGCCTCCCGGACCCTGGGTCTCCGGTCGGAGGGGAGCCGCCAGGTGCCCCGCGGCGAGCTCCGGGCCAGGAACGCCCCGGAGCCGGTCCGGGTCACCGTGGTCCGATGAACCAGGTGGGTCGTAGGGACGGCCCGGTCCGGATCCTGGTCCTCTGCACCGCCAACCAGTGCCGCTCGCCGGTGGGCGCCGCCCTGCTGCGCCGCCGGTTCACCGCCGACGGGTCGAATGCCGAGGTGCTGTCGGCGGGCGTGTTCGGCGACGGGTCGCCGGTGCCCGAGGTCGGCCAGTCGGTGCTGGCTGCCCGAGGGATCGACCTGGCCCGCCACCGGAGTGCCCCGATGACCCCGGTCCTGGTGGCCGGGGCGGACCTGGTGGTCGGGATGGAGCGGTCGAACGTCCGGGAGGCGGTGGCCCTGGTGCCGGAGATCTGGCCCCGGGCCTTCACCTTCCCGGACCTGATCCGGCGGGGTCACCTGTTCGGCCCCCGCTCTCGCGGTGAGCCCCTGGAGAGGTACCTCGAGAAGGTGGGCACCGGTCGGCAGCGGGACGCCCTCCTCGGGTCGTCCCCCGATGACGATGTCACCGACCCCATGGGCCGAGACGCCAAGGTGTGGACGCAGGTGGTGGACGACCTCGAGTGGCTGACCTCCCGGCTGGTGGCGCTGCTCGCCCTCCCCTCCGCCGCCCGGTCGCTCCGTCAGGCGGGGGCGGGGGGCGGGGGATGACCACCCGCCTGGTGCTGGCCAGCCTGGCCGTCGATTACCACATGGGCCAGCAGGTCTTCGAGGACGAGCTGGCCGGACGGGCCCCCGGGGTGCTGGGGAGGGGCTGGGAGGTGCGCCGGGTCACCACCCGCACCCTCCGGTCCACCACACCGGGCACCGACCGGGTGCCCGCCTGGGTGTTGCACGGTGCCCCGCCCCGGGTCCGTCGGGCGGCCGGCCGTGTCCTCTACCGGGGGGCCGACGTCGTCCACCGGCTCGACCTCCGGATGCCGCCGGCGGCGGGCGAGGTCCTCACCGTCCTCGACCTGGCGGTGACCCGGTTCCCCGACGAGGCCCCGCTGCCCCCCGACACCACCGAGTCCGCCCGGCGGGCCAGGTTCGTGGTCTGCCCATCGGAGTTCTCCGCCGCCGATGTCGGGGAGCAGCTTGGCCTCACCGAGGTGGTGGTCATCCCCATCGGGGTCGACCCCGCCTTCTTCGAAGGGCGCCCCGCCACCGGGGAACGGCTGAACGAGCTGGGCATCCGGGCGCCGTTCGTCCTCCACGCCGGTGGCTGCAGCCTCCGGAAGAACCTGGCTGGGCTTGCCGATGCCTGGCCCCGGGTCCGGGCCTGCCGCCCGGAGACCTCCCTGGTACTGGTCGGTCCCGCCGATCCCCGGCGGGACCACCTGTTCGGTGGCCTCCCCGGCACGGTCCGCGCCGGCCGGCTCGACGACGCCGATGTCCGGGGGGTGATGGCGGCCGCCTCGGTGGTGGTGGTCCCGTCGCTGTTCGAGGGGTTCGGTCTCCCTGCCCTCGAGGCGATGGCGTCGGGGGTCCCGGTGGTGGCCGCCGACCGCAGCTCCCTCCCCGAGGTGTGCGGTGGCGCCGCCCTCCTGGTCGAGCCCACCGGGGCCGGCCTGGCCGAGGGGATCCTGGCCGTGCTGGAGGGTGACCCCGGTGCCGGGCCGCGGTTGGAACGGGGCATCGCCCGGGCCGGTCAGTTCACCTGGGAGGCCAGCGCCCGTGGCCACGCCGAGCTCTGGCGTCGGGCCGCCGTCGGCTGAGCGCGGGCCGGGGCCCGGCCGGTCACGCGTGCCCACTTCTGAGCGAATTGGTTCCCGGGGGCCCAGCCGCAATCCGCTCAGATGCGGGCACCTCCAACCCGCCCCCGGCCCCCCACCGACGGCACGGCCGCACCGGGTGCCCGGAGGTGACCCTGGTACGCTCCCGCAACATGCACCAGGCGGAGCCACCCGACCCGGCCGGGTACGGTTCACGGCGCTTCTGCTTCGTGCTGCCAGCACCGGAGCGATACGGACCGGGCGCCGGCGGGGCCATCGCCACCGTGACCCGCCAGGTGGGGGCCGCCCTGCTCCGGGCCGGCCACCAGGTATCGGTGCTCACTCCCGACGACGGCGGTCCGGTCTACGCGGCGGGGGAGGTCCACCGCCTCCGCTACGGCGAGGCCCATCGCCCGCCGTCGCTCGTGCACAAGGCTCACGTGGTCGAGGCCCGACTGCGTCGGTGGGTGTGGGCCGACTACGGGAGCTACCTCCGCCAGGTCCGCTCCTGCATCGGGCGGCTGCGTCCCCGCCCCGAGGTGTTGGTGGTGGCCAACGACCCGATTCTCGCCGCCGAGGTGCAGCGCCGGTGGCCGGACACCGAGGTGGTGCTCTGGCTGCACAACCTGCTCCAGGGTCCGGAGGCACGCGGGCTGGGTGCGCCGCCCGCCCATCTCCACCTGGTGGCGGTGAGCGACGCGGTGCGGCGGTGGACCGCCATCAATCATGGGATCGACCCCGATGCCATCGGCGTCATCCACAACGGTGTGGACGGGGAGGAGTTCCACCCGGCGGAGGACTACCTGGCCCCCCGCCCGGTCCTGCGGGTCATCTGTCACGGACGTATCGATCCCAACAAGGGACAGGACGCCGCCGCCCGTGCGGTGGCAACGTTGCGCCAGTGGGGAGCGCCGATCACCTTCACCCTGGTCGGCGGGGTCCGCACCTTCGGGCTCCCCGAGGACGAGGTGGTCGCGTACGTGACCCGTCTGGACCGGGCGGTGGCCGACGCCGAGGGCACCTCCCTCGGGAAGGTGCCGCCCACCGAGGTGGCCGAGCTGCTCCGCCGGCACGACGTGTGCTGCGTGCTCTCCCGGAACCCGGACCCGATGCCGCTTACCGTCCTGGAGGGCATGGCCTCCGGCTGCGCCATGGTGACCACCGATCTCGGCGGCCTGCCGGAGGCCATCGGGGATGCCGGCATCCTGGTGCCGCCCGACGATCCCGACCGGCTGGTGGCCGCCCTGACCTCGCTACTCGACGACCCGACGGTGCTGGCCGACTGGCGCCGTCGGGCCCGGACCCGGTCCGAGCTCTTCACCTGGGACGCCGCCGCCGCCCGGCTGCTGGCGCTGGTCGGACCGGCGGGGTCGGTGTGAGCCCGCCGTGCTCGGTGGCGCTGGTCAACAACAGCCGCGACACCTTCACCCCGACAGCCAGCGGTGCTATCGCCACCTGCCTGTGGGAGCTGTGCCGGGCCGCCGCGGACGAGGGGGCGCCCCCCATCGTGATCACGGTGCCGGGGGAGGGCGAGACCTACCCGTGGGACCGACTCCGGACGATCGCCCCCTACCTCGGGCCGGCCAACCCCTACCAGCGCCGGCTCCTCCGGGCCGAGCGACGCCTCAGCGGGTGGGCGCGGGTCGGTCAGCGCAGCTACGCCCGGCAGGTGGCCGCCGTGGTGGCCGAGCTCCGTCCGGCCACCGTGGTGTGCAACAACGATCCGGAGGTGGCAGTCCACCTCCGACGCGCCGCCCCCGAGGTGCGGGTGGTGCACTGGTTCCACAACCTCGAGCTCTGCGCCGAGGGCTTCCGGCGCCGGTACGTCGGCGACTCGGGGATCACTACTGTCGCCGTCAGCCGCTACCTGGCCCGGGCCATCGAGGCCACCTATCAGCTCGAGCCCCTGAGTGTGGCCGTCGCCCACAACGGGGTGGATGCCGAGACCTTCCATCCGGTGGACGCGGTCCGGCTCCCCTCCCCGCCGGTCATCGGCTTCGTGGGACGCATCGGTGTCGAGAAGGCCCCCGACACCCTGGTCCGCGCCTGCCTGTGGATGGCCCGGACCCGGTCAGACTTCGCCCTGCAGCTGGTGGGGGACACCCAGTTCGGACCTTCGACGGCCACCGCCTTCAGCTCCGGGGTCGAGGTCCTGCTCGACGAGCTCACCGCCGCCGGGATCTCCGTGACCCGGACCGGCCACCTGCCGAGGGCGGAGGTTCCCGCCGCCCTGCGGGCCACCGACATCCAGGTGGTGCCGTCCCGGTGGGACGAGCCGTGCGCACTGACCGTCCTGGAGGGTCTGGCCACCGGGCTGGTGGTGGTGGCCAGCGCCACCGGCGGCACTCCCGAGCTGGTCGGCGACGCCGGCGTGCTGTTCCCCCGGGATGACGTGCCCTCCCTGGCCGGTGTGCTGGGCCGCCTGCTCGACGACCCCGACCGACGGTCGGCCCTGGCCACCACCGCCCGGCGGCGGGCGACGGAGTTCACCTGGGCGGCTACCTGGCGGAGGGTGGTCGGCGACCCCTAGACGGGACGCCTACGGCTCGGAGCGCCCGATGCCACCGCCCGGAATGCGTAGTGGGCCAGGTCGTCGATGGCCACGATCGGATCGATGGCCAGCGAGGTGACGGCGGCCTTGGCCAGCCGACCATAGTCGCCCTCGCTACGGGCCTGGCGGGCGGCGTCGTAGGCGCTCCGGGCGTTGATCTGACGGACCCGACGGAGCCCGCTGCCGGCCGCCATCACCAGGTCGTCGCGTCCCTGGCGCCGGGCCCAGCGCCGGTGCTTCCGGAGGATCGGGGCGATGTCCTGCTGGGAGGTCCACGGGTTGCCGCCGGAGTTGTTGTCGTGCTGGCGGTAGTAGACGACGGTGGCATCGACGAAGGCGAAGCGGGAATTCTGCCCGGCCCGGAGGAGGAAATCGATGTCCTCCCCGGTGACCAGCGCCGGATCGAAGCCGCCGATGGTGTTGAACAGGTGGCGCCGGATCATGATGGTGGACATCAGCATGTCGAAGGAGGCGCCGAGGATGTCGGCGTACTGGCGGAGCGCCCCGCACTTCCGGCCGAAGGCCGTGCCGGTGACGTCGATCCGTTGGAACCCGCCGGAGCAGATGCCGGCGGTGCTGTCGGCCTCGAGGAGGGCGACCTGACGCCCGAGGCGGTCGGGGAGGCAGAGGTCGTCGTCGTCCAGGAACGCCAGGTAGGTCGCCTGGGTGGCCGCCGCCCCCAGATTGCGGGCCCGCGAGACCCCGGGACGGGTCTCCCGCAAGACCCGGATTCTCGGGTCGAGTCCCTCGAGGTCGTCGAGGCGGTCGGCGCAGGCGTTGGCCACCACGACAAGTTCCCAGTCGGTGTGGGTCTGACCGATCACCGACGCCACCGCCTCGCGGAGCATCGATCCCCCCCTGGCGGTCGGGACGACGACTCCGATCTGTGGCGCGATCTCGTCACGTTCGCTCATAGGTGGGACTCAGCGTAATCGTCGCCACTCCCACCGGCGGCCCCGCGCCGGGAGCCGCGGACCGGCGCTGGTAGATTTCACGCGATGGCCCCCGCCGACGGACCTGCCGGCGATCCCCCTCCCGACGACGGCCCGGTCGATCCGCCCGAACCGGGCGACGGCATCGGTCCCACCGAGCCCGTCGATCCGGGCGAGGGTGGGGGCCTCGAGGAGGACGCCGGAGACCCGCTGGCGGTCCCCGCCCCTGGTGCGGCACCGCACGCCGCCGTCCCCATCCACCACGAGGAGCTCCGGCGACGGGCGGTCTCCGGCTCGATGTGGACGGCCATCCACAGCGTCACCGCCCTGCCGATCAACTTCGTCTCCCATCTGGTGGTGGCCCGGGAGCTGGGACCGGCGGGCTACGGCACCGTCGCCGTCTACAGCCTGATCCTGGTGCTGGTCACCAAGATCTCCGAAGCCGGGATCAACGGGGCAACCGCCATGTGGGGAACGGCCGAGGACGCCAGCGGGCACCCCGAGGTCGCCGACCGGCTGCTCCGCCAGGACACCGGATGGCAGCTGCTGGTGGAGGTGCCCCTGCTGGGGGTCCTGATGCTGGTCATCGGGTGGCGCGCTGGGCCGGCCATCCTCATTCCGCTCCTCATTTCCGTGCTGCTCGGCGCGCTGCTGGCCGGCCCGTCGCTGGCGGTGGCGGTGGAGAACCGGACCGCCGCCGCCGCCCGCCTCACCGGCGGAGCCAACACCCTGATGCAGGTGGCCATCATGGTGGTGGCCGTCCGTACCCACAGCCCCATCGCGGTGTGGACGACGCGGGTCCTGGCCACCTCGCTGACCGGGGCGATCTACCTCATCCCCATCGACCGTCGCCGCCGGTGGCTGGTGCTCAAGCCGCTCTTCCCCCGGGGGATGCCCGTCGGGTTCTGGTCCTTCGCCGGGTTCGCCACCGCCACCGCCCTGGTCGGTGAGCTCGCCTCGTCCCGCACCGAGGTGTTCTTCCTGGCCCTCTACGGGCTGCGCGCCGACATCGGCTACTTCGCCCTGGCCTTCGGTCTGGCCACCCAGCTGACCGCCCCGGTGGACGCGGTGATCACCCCGCTGGGCAGCGGGATCATCGGCCTGGTGGCCACCCGCCCCCAGCGGGCCTCGGCCGTCCTCCTGCGATCCACCCGCTATGTGGCTGCCGCATCCGGGGTGCTCACCGCCGTGGCCCTGCCCGCCATCACCATGCTGATCCCCATGCTCTATGGCCACGCATATCGGTCGGCCGCCCCCCTTCTGATCCCGCTCGGCATCGCCTCGTGCCTCAACTCGCTGTGCAACCCGCTGACCTCGTTCGTCTCCGCCCGGCGGCGGGCCGACGTGGTGCTGCGGGCCGGACTCATCGCCCTGGGGGCGGACGCCGCGGCCGCCCTGGCCCTCATCCCCATCATCGGGGTGTGGGGGGCGGTGGTGGCCAACATCATCGGGGGCATCGGGCACCTGCCGTCGCTGATCGCCTTCGAACTGAAGAACCAGGGTGGCCGCCTGATCGACCTGGTGGCGTCGGCCAAGGCGTGGCTGGTGAGCATCGCCGCCTGCATTCCCGCCGTGGCCGCCGGCCTGGTGGTCAACCAGCTCTGGGGGCGGCCGGTGGTCGACGCGGTGGCCGCCGGCGTGGTGGGGGGGGCGGTGTTCGTCCTGGCGGTGCGGCTCCTCCACGCCGGCTTCGACCGGGAAGACCGGGAGAGCTTCACCTCCTCGGGGCCGGCCCTCCTCCGCCTCCCCCTCCGGCTCGGACTCTCCATGCTCGGTACCCCGTGATCCGGCCCGGGCTCCCGGTCCGACGGAGGCCCGGTCGGCGGTCCGTCAGGAGGTGGGGGGCTCCCGGGTGTTGGTCGCCAGGTAGCCGGCCACCAGGGCCATGACCGTCTCCCGTGAGTCCCGGCAGAACAGGGTGTGGTCGATGCCGTCCACCACCTCTACCTGCAGGGAGCCGTCGGACCGGGCGTCGTGGAGTGCCCGGTAGCTGCCGCGCTGGATCACCCAGCCGTCATGATCGTCACAGACCACCATGACCTTCACGCCCTTCCGGGCCAGCCGGAGCAGCAGGGAGGAGGGGGCGTTGCGGACGGCCAACCGGTTGATGAGCGACCAGACCGGCTCGGGCGTGCGGCGGACCACCTCCCAGATCTGCGGGCGGCCCGGGATCAGCTGGGTCCACGTGCGCGGAGACTCGGCGGCCTGACGGTCGATGCCGGAGGTGGCTGCCGCCGGCTCGTCCACGTTCAGCCCGATCCGGAAGGCGGGGTTGATCATCACGATGGCGTGCGCCCCGGTGGCCAGGCCCGCCTCGGCGGCCTGGTAGGTGCCCGAGCACAGGCCGACCATCACCACGTCGGACGGATCGTCGGGGGAGGCGGCCCGCTGGGCGTCGGCCACGTCGGCCAGCCCGTCGAGGGTGCGGTTCGACCGCACGGTGGAGCCGGGACGGAGCGGGGTGTCGCCGATACCGCTCATGTCGAAGCGGATGGAACGGAGCCCGTGCTCGGCCGCCACCCGGGCCAGGGTCACCCACATCCGGGACGGCCCGACGTGGTCGATGAGGCCGGCATTGAGGAAGAGCACCGGTGGGCCGTCCGGTTCGCCCTCCACGCGGGTCTCGATTCCGAACAGACCGTGGGGGCCGAGCCGCACCGGCCGCTCGGCGATGTGACGGCCGTCGGGGGTGGCGCCGACCACCGCGGCCCCCTCCGGGGGGGCCGCGACCGGAACCGGTGGGCCCTCCACCACCTCCGACAGCCAGGCCACCACGGTGTCGAGGGTGGCGTCGGGTACCACCGCCCGGGCCGGCTCCACGTCGACCAAGAACTCCTGGCCTTCGATCTCCACGCTCTCCACGCCGGGCCGCTCCCACGCCCGGCGGATATCGGAGGGCAGCGGCCGGAGGGTCCGGGTCAGCAGCAGGACCCGCTTGGCAATCTGACCGTGCTCTCCGAGCTTCAGGTTCCCGAGGTCGGCCACCGTCTCCGGGTACAGGACCAGGCCCGGACCCTCGACGGTGCCGTCGTCGATGATGTGGCCTCGTTCGATCAGCTTGCGGAGCATCGACTGCTGCCGCATGAACGACCGACCGGTCGGGCACGGGTCCCAGAGGACGACGGCGTCGACCGGGTCGCCGCCCAGCTCGTCGGCGGCCAGGGTGGCGCCCAGGCGCAGCCCGACCACCGCCACCCGCTCGCACCCGGTCGACCGCACGAACGCCACGGCGTGCCGGATGCTGGCCTTCCATGCGGCCACCCGGCCGGGGTCGTCCTCGAGACCCGACGAGTCGCCGGTCCCGTCGTAGTCGAACCGGAGGGTGGCGAAACCGGCGCCGGCCAGCCGGCGGGACAGCGTTCGCAGGGTCGGGTTGGACGAGGCGCTCTCCACCCCGAACGGGGGGCACAGCACCACCCCGGCGTTGGCCTCCCCCTCGTCCGGCACCTCGAACCAACCGAACAGCGGGCGTACAGCTCCCCCGAACCAGACCGGTGCATGCGCCATCGGGTCAAAACTACTACGCGCCCCTCCGGTGCTCGCGGGTGGCGCTCAGGTGGCGCTCAGGTCCGGCGCAGCGCCGAGCCGGGGCGCCCCGGCGGGTGCGGAGCCCTACAGGGCCGGCCCCAGGGCGGCGTAGAGCTCCCGGTAGGAGGAGGCGACCACCGGCCACGCGAACTCCGTCACCCGGCGGGCGCCGGCGGCCCCCAGGCGGGCCCGCCGGTCGGCGTCGGCCAACAGCCCCCGGAGTACGTCGGTGAAGGCGCCGGTGTCGGTGGGGTCGACCAGCACGCCGTCCACGTCCGGTCGGACGAACTCCGGCGGTCCCCCGATGGACGTGGCCAGCACCGGGGTACCGGCCCGCCACGCCTCCAGGATCACGATGCCGAAGGGCTCGAGCCGGCTGGGCATCACGAACAGCTCGGCCCCGGCCATGGCGGCGGCCACCTCCTGGCGGGTGAGCCGCCCCGGAAAGTGCACCCGGTCGGCCAGGCCGAGACGGGCGGCCTCGCGACGCAGCGGGGCCAGCTGGGCACCCTCCCCCCCCACCACCAGGTCGGCGGTGCGCTCCGCCTCCGGGATCCTGGCGTAGGCGCCGAGCAGCAGGTCGAACCCCTTCTTCGCCACCACCCGGCCCAGGCCCAGGAGGTAGGGCCGGTCCGGTGCCCCGTCCCAGGCCGCGGCCGGGTCGTCGCCCGCCGACAGGTCCACCCCGTTGGCCACCACCACCGACTTGGCCGGGTCGAGCCCGAACCGGCCCTGGGCGTCGGCGAGGGTGAAGGCCGAGCACCCGGTGACCACCCGGGCCCGCCGGAGACCCCACCGGATCCCCGTCCGCATCACCGAGGAGCGGGTGAAGATGTCGGTGTCGTCCATCACTGTCTCGCCCTGCAGGCTGACCACCAGGGGAAGGCGCCCGACGGTGGCGAGGGCGGTGGCGTAGATGCCGTTGGGCCCGAAACATTGGACGTTCAGCAGGTCGGGCCGGAAGGCTGTCGCCGCCCGCTTCAGCTCGAGGAGCGACCGGATGGACGCCGTCGGTAACCGCGTCAGGGTCCGGGGGTCGGAGGAGGGGAGAGGCATGGGGAACCGCCGCACGGTGATGCCGTCGAGCTCCACGGTGAAGGGGGCGTCGGTGTCCTCGACGGTGGGTACCCAGACCTCGACGGCATCCCCGGCCTCCACCAGGGCGAGGGCCAGGTGGCGGCTCAACTCCTCCACGCCACCGAGGGACGGCGGATAGGAGCTCGGCATCAGCACCACCCGGCTCACGGGTGATCCGCCGGTCGGTGCGCCGGTGGAGTCGGGACGACGTGCCCCGGTGGTGGCCTGCTCACGCCTGCGGGACCGGCACCGGGCGCGATCCGGCCGGTGGGGTCGGGAGGGCGGGCTCGGGGGGCGGCCCGACCGCCGACCGCTCCCGGTCGAGAGCCATGGCGCCCAGGGCGATGCCGGCCACCATCCACGGCAGCGAGCCCTGGGCGGCCACCCAGAAGATGTCGAACTGGCCCTCGAGGATCCGCATGGCCACCACCGTGAAGGCCAGGGTGCCGTAGGCGGGGGGCAGCCGCCACAGCCGGGTGAGGCTTGCCCCGAAGAGGTAGAGGATGGCGATGATGCCCACGACGCCGGCCGACGTCAGCATCTCCGCCTCGGCGTTGGGCGGCTGGAAGGCGAACGGGAACCGGTTGGTGTACCACCACCGGAGCCCGACGCCCACCCACTCGGAGGCGTGCCACACCTGGATGGACTGGGAGTACCAGGTCAGCCGCTGGTGGACGCTGTTGAACTGGTTCCCCGAGGCGAACTCCCGTTGCACGGTGACGTAGGCGACGACCACCAGGGGGACCATCAGGAGGAGCAGGCCCTTCGACCGGCGGCCCAGGGTCGAGCCCCGGCCCCGGAGCGACACGATGGCCACGCCCAGCGCCACCGAGATCATCGCCTGCTTGGACTGGCTGGCCACGATCCCCAGCAGGCAGAGGGCGATGGCCACCCGGGTCCACCGGGCCGTCCAGCCGATCCACGCCGGCCGGGCGAAGGCGATCACCGTGGCGAAGGCCAGCTGGTCGCCGAGGAAGTTCTTCTGCATCCCCAGGGGGAGGTTGGTCGGCTGGAGGTGGTGGGTCACCGCCCAGCCGCCGGCCCACAGGGCGATCACGCAGGCGCCGATCACGTAGAGGCCGAGGGCCACCCGGGCCCGCTCGCCGCGCCCCACCACCCATCCGATGACCAGGCTCCCACCCACCAGTGCCGCCTCGTGGACCCACTCGATGATGTCGGCCCGGTAGGGGTTGTCGATCACCGTCGGGAGGATGAGGAGCTCGTAGACCACCACCACCCACAGCAGGCTCCGCAGTTCGGGTGCCTCCCGCATGGTCACCAGGGGGATGGCGCAGAGGAGGGCGCCCAACAGCACCAGGTCGGAGATGCTGAGTCCGGAGCCGGTGCTGCCGACCCGGGCCACCAGCAGGGTACAGGGGACCGCCAGCATCGGGAAGAGACGGAGGTCGACGGCGGCCAGGCCGACGGCCAGCACCACCCCGGCACCGGCCAGCCCCCAGGTGGCCCGGTGGGCGGAGACGACCCCGAGCACCACCAGGACGGCGACGAACCCCACCGACCCGGCCACGAACCGCGCCGGGTGCTGCACGCGGGACGGCCCCCACCCTGACCGACTCCGGGGGCGTGAGGTCATCCGGTCAGCGTACAAGTGCGGTGGGGCCCGGGGTGGGCGGAAGCCCCCGCCGCCGGGCCGGGCCACTCAGCGGGCCAGCTCCTCGTCCACGATCTCGTGGAGGCGGGCGGCGAACCGATCCTCGGCGAAGCCGGCGGCGTGCCGACGGATCGCCCCCTCGTTCCAGGCGACGGCGTCGAGCGCCTCGATTGCCCGGGCCAGGTCGTCGGGGTCGACCCGGTCGAAGAACTGCCCGTTCATCCCCGGGGCCACGGTGTCGAGGTACCCCCCGGCCCGCAACGCCACGGTGGGGCGGCCGAAGGCGGCCGCCTCCAGGGGGGAGAGACCGTAGTCCTCGTAGGAGGCCGCCACCAGGGCCCGGCAGTTGGCGTACAGCCAGCGGAGCTGGGCGTCGCTGGCCCGCCCGAGCAGGACGGTGGCCCCTGAGCGATCGGCCAGCGCCTGCAGGGTGGCCCGCTCCGGGCCCTGGCCCACCACAACCACCCGCTCGCCGGGCAGGCGGTCGGCCGCCCGGATCACCACGTCCACGTGCTTGTAGGGGAGCAGCCGGGCCACGCACAGCAGGAAGCCGGGTGCCATTCCCGGGACCTCCTCGAGCGGGCCGTCGGGCAGTAGCGCCGGGGGGGGCGCCAGCACCTCGGACTCGATCCCGTAGGCGGCCCGGATGGCGTCCCGGGTGGCGGACGAGTTGGCCAGGTACCGGTCGGCGGAGCGGGCGGCCCGCAGGTCCCACCGGCGGAGGGGGACGCCCAGGAGGCCCAACGCCAGCGACGCCATCCGAGTTCGAGAGGACATCGGTCCCCCGGAATCCACATCAGCGCCCAGATAGCGATCGCGCTGGTAGAGCCAGCGAGCCGGGGCGTGGCAGTAGACGACCTTCCGCCCGGGGGTCCGGATGCCGTGAGCCCATCCGCTGCTGCTGGCCACCACGACGTCGGCGTCGGCGTACATCCTCGACACGGTGGGCGCCAGCACTGGCAGGGCCAACCGGTGGTGGGTCCGAAGCATGGCGATCCGGTTGAGGGGCGACGACCGGATGTCGAGAGTCCCGAACACCGGAAAGGTCCCCGCCGGATCGAACAACGTGGTGTGGATCGGTGCACGGGGGAAGGCCCTTGCCAGGACCTCGACGACCCGCTCGGCACCACCCCGCTGGGTGAGGTAGTCGTGGGCAAGTGCCACCCGTCCCGAAATGGCCGGCCGGGGGACCGCCGTCCCCTCCGGTGTACCGGTCATCCCGGGCGGTCCTGACCGGCCAGCACCGCCCGGTAGGCCGCCGATACCTGGGCGGCGATGACGTCGGGCGCATAGGCGGCGGCGGTGCGTCGACCGGCGGCCACCAGGCGGGCTCGGAGTTCGGCGTCCCGGGCCAGGCGGGACAGGCAGCTGCCCAGGGCGACCACGTCCCCCATGGGGTAGAGCAGCCCGTCGACCTCGTCGGTCACGATCTCCGACGGACCGCCGGCATCGGTGGCCACGACCGGCACACCGGCGGCCATGGCCTCCACCACGACCTGGCCGAAGGGCTCGGGGATGGTCGAGGCATGGACAGCGATGTCCAGGGAGCCAAATTGGGCTGCCACGTCGGTCACATGGCCGGTGAACTCGACCCGGTCGGTGATGCCCAACTCTGCGGCCAGGGGTGGCAGGGTGTCGGCATACGCCTCCTCCCCGAAGAGCACGCCGCCAATGACCCGGGCCCGGTCGTCGCGGCCCAGAGCACTGGCGGCGAACGCTCGGAGGAACACGTCCTGGCCCTTCCAGGGGCTTATCCGTCCGACGATACCGACCGAGATCCCCTCGTGGTCGGGACCGGCGGCTGCCGCGAACTCATCGAGGGGGCACGGATCGCCGATGGAGCGGGCTCGGAGCCGTCGGCGGGTGGTGGACGGCAGCCGAAGGGTCTCCAGGGTGGCCCGGGAGTTGGCGATGACGGCGGTGGGGAGCACTCGGACGGCCAGCCGGACCAGTGCCACCGCTGACCCGGGGAGATAGTCGTCGGCGATGCGGTCCCGGACATGCCAGACCACCGGAAGCCTGGCAAGCCGGCCGGCGATTCCGCCGTAGAGCGAGGATTTCAACGAGTTGGTGGCCACGAGGTCGACCTCTAGCGCCCGCAGTAACCGGGCCAGCCGGACGGCGTAGGCCAACGAGCTGAGGGCCGCTCGTACCGCATTCAGGCCAGGGACCACGGCACCCCGGGGGAGGGTGCGGGTGGTGTCGGGCATTGGCACGACCCTGACGGCGATGGCCCGTTGACGGAGAGCGTCGGCCAGGGGGCCGTTCTCCCCCAGGATCACCACCGGGTCGATTTCGTCGAGGGCGGGAAGGAGGCGGAGGAGGGCCAACTCGGCGCCAGACTCCAGGGCGCAGTGGTCCAAAAAGGCGATCTTGGTGCGGTGGAGGGTCACCGGCTGGTCCGTCGAGGAGGGTCTGAGGCGGGGGGCGCCCGTCGCCGGCCGGGTCCGACGCCTGCCGAGGGGAGCGCCATTGTCGGCAAGTTACTACGGCCGGGGCGTCGCACTCCGACCCCACCCGTCTGCCCGCTCGTCATCGCCGGTCGTCGCTCGTCGAAGAAAGCCGCAAGAATCCCCGAATCCGTCATCCCGCCGGCCCCCCTTCATCGGATACTGGTTGTGCGGTCAACCGACGTCCTGAAGCCCTGTCGGGAACCGACCGTCCGCCTACCGATCGGAGTCCGAGTCACCTGGGCCCGATTTGGGGGTCAATCTCCATGCATCGGATCCGTCCGGCCCAGGTCAGAAGCACCTTGACCACAATGGGAAGGTCCGTGAACGCGCTAGGTGAGGATAGTTGTATTCCCAATGCAAACGTGGGACCTTGCTAGTGGTGTCGGACCGACGCTGCGGATCGGAACCGCGTACCTGCCGTCGGGGGCCTCGCAACAGGAGTTCGCTTTGCTGAAGAAGCTCCCAATTCAGATAGTCGGTGATCCCGCCATCAGCGGTGACTTGAGGACGGCCCAACCCCGCGGCGTTCCTCTCTCCTCTCGTGCCCCGTCGCCCTCAACCTATGGACGTTCGTTTCGCCCGGAGGAGTGGACCGACGACCCGGGGTACCGCCAGCTGACGTTCGGCGAGGTGGCCGGACCGGATCTTGCCCGAGTCCTCGGCCCCCCCGACGACGGCCGCGACCTCTCGGCCGACCTCCTGGTGAACGGGCCCACTTCCCGGAGCCGCAGGAACACCTGGCGGATCGTGCTGCTCGGCGACCTCATCGCCATGACGCTGGCTGTTGGCATCGGACTCTGCTTCTTCCGTCCGAATAGCCCGGACGGCTCCGGATCCACCCTCCCGGTCGACCTGCTGATGGTGTCGCTGTTCCCGCTCTGCCAGCTCCTGTTCTTCGCCATCCTCGGCCGATACCGCCAGGGCCGTCGGCTCCGCCACAGCACCTTCTGGGACATCCCGATCATCCTCGGGGCGCTGGTGGCCGGGTCGATGGTCGCCCAGGTGGCGGTCAGCGATCTGGATCGCCTGCGGTCGTGGCCGATGCCGTCGCTGGCCGACACGTTCGCCATCATCCTGGCCGCCGCCGTCTTCTCGTTGGTGGCCCGGACGCTGACCCTCTACGCCAGCCGGGCCCGCAAGCCGACCCGGGTGCTGATCATCGGGTCGGGCATGGTGGCAAACCGGGTCAAGGAATACCTGGGCCGCGACTCGGGCACGGTAGTGGTGGGTTTCGTCGACGACGACCCGGTGCCGCCAGCCCGGACCCTGGGGACACCCGCCGATCTGCCCCTGCTGTGCGAGCGGCTCCAGATCGACCGGGTGCTGGTTACCTTCTCCAGGCACCACCCGAAGGACCTGACCGAAGGTCTCCGCCAGATTCAGGGATCGGTGGCCATCGGCATCGTGCCCCGTTACTTCGAGCTACTCACCTGGCGGTCGGTGATGGACGAGCTGTGCGGCCTGCCCATCATCGACGTGGCCCCGCCCTCCATCGGACGGGTCGACCGGGTGGTGAAGCGCACGCTCGACCTGGTGCTGGCCGTCCTCGCCCTGGTGATGCTGTCGCCCCTGATGGCGGCGATCGCGGTGATGGTGAAGATCACCTCCAAGGGCCCGATCTTCTTCCGGCAGCCGCGGATCGGTCGTCACGGCGAGGAGTTCCGGATCTGCAAGTTCCGGACCATGTGCGCGAACGCCGAGGATCTGCGTCTCGAGCTTGACGAGGTCAACGAGGTCGACGGCCCGATCTTCAAGCTCCGGTCCGACCCGCGGGTCACCACTGTCGGCTGCTACCTCCGGAAGCTGAGCCTCGACGAACTGCCCCAGCTCTTCAACGTGGTGGCCGGCTCGATGTCGCTGGTGGGACCCAGGCCCTTCGTGCCGGCCGAGTCCCAGAAGATCGACGGTTTCGCCAGGCGGCGGTTCGACGCCCGCCCGGGCCTCACCGGCCTGTGGCAGGTGTCGGGCCGCAACGACCTCTCCGCCGATGACCTCGAGCGGCTCGACTACGTGTACGTGGCGTCGTGGTCGCTGACGTGGGATCTGAAGATCCTGTTGCAGACTCCGGCGACCGTGATCCGGGGTCACGGAGCATACTGACATTGATTCCCCGCTGGCTCCCACTCGTCACGCCGCCCATTGAGCCGAGCCCGCCGCGTCGGCGGAAGCGAACCTCCAGCAGGGGAAACTGTGGTTGTGGAGACCCAGCAATCCCCGCACAGACGGGCACGTCAAAGGGGACGTAACAGCATCCGTCGCGTCATCGCGGAACCCGGTGGCACCGCTGTCGTGGCCCACCTCGGACTGCACGCTCTCGGCTCCTTCGCCGACCGCCTGGGCCTCGGGGATGCGCTGTCTGGGTCCGTCAGTTCGTCACGCTTGGACTTGGACCACTCGTCGGTGCCGTCGATCTGGGTCGTGAGGTAGACGACCAGGTTGGCCCGGACTTGTTGGTCGCGCTCTTCGACCTCGGGGTCGAAACAGACCACGAAGGGTTGTTCACACGTCCCCTCAGCGACCCGGACGGGAGAGGGCCGTGTTCGCCTCGCCGCTGGCGTTGCGCAACTTCTCGGCCACCACGTAGTGGCCACCGCCGCGTTGGAGAAGGGCCCGGTTGGCCAACCACTCGAGGCCCCGGTTGGCCACCCACACCACCCGGTTGCGCGTCCATCCGGCCAGGTAGGCAGGCGTCGCCGAGGGGACGGCGAGCCGCTCCCACGAGGCGCTCCTCGTCACCCCGCTACGCGCACGCGCACGCCGGGGCTCATGGCGAGGTGCCGGCTGTCCAGGGCCACGCTCCGCAGGGTGTAGTTCCCCGGTGGTACGTGTGTCGCGTCCAAGAAGGTAATCCAGCCGTAGGCCGTCAACGTGCCCGTGCCCACCACACGGCGCCCGATCCATCCCCCGGTCAGCACGAAGTGCACCGACAGGACCGGGCTTTTCCCGAAGGCGCTGGCGTCGAGCACCGTGCCGGTGGTGACCGTGGCGAGTGGAGTGGGTAGGAGGACCCTGGTCCGCAGCCGGCGGTTCCCGATCTGCACCGTTACCGGTGCACTCGTCGCCGTCACGCCGTTGCCGTCGGTGACGACGCTTCGGATGGTGTACGTACCGTTCGGGAAGCTGGTCGTGGCGAACGCACCGATCCAGCCGTCGAGGGTGGGGGAGCCCGAGGCGATCACCTGGTCGTGCACGTTGCTGCCGTCGAGGACGAACACCACGCTCTTGACGCCGGCGGCCGCCGAGACGGCGGCGTCGAGCCACGCGCTGCTGAGCAGCGTCGACTCCTGGTGAGGGAGCGCCACGCTGGTGGTCGGGGGGCTCGCCAGCTGGTTCTGCTCGGGCACGTAAGCGCGGCACGGCTCACCTCGAAGCGAGCCGCATGTCGGCAGGGCGGTGGTGGCGTCGACGGCGGTGACGACGTCGACCGTGAGCGCCGAGGCGGCGACACCGCCGAGGCCGACGGTGGCCTGCTGGCCGTTGTCAAGCGTGTCGAACTCCCACGCCGGGCGGTCGCCGCCCGGTGCCGAGAGCACCACGCGCAGCTCGGTGCCCGGTCGGAAGGTGTGGGCGATCGGGTCGACGGGGATCTTCACCAGCTCGGCGCGTGTCGGCGAGAGGTACGCCGACTCCGATCCCAGGTAGGTTGGGCTGGTGAACAGGGCGGTCGAGCTGGGATTGTCGGCCTGGTAGGTACTGCGCAGGAAGCCCGAGGTGATGTACTCCTCCTGGCCGGACTGCGGGCGCACTTCGGTGATGGTCGCCTGGAAGTCCTCCACGGGGGCCGATGCTTTGACCCACACGTCGAGTGTGGCTGGCCCAACGATCGTGGTGGCCGTCGTGAACGGCGCGGTCTGGAAGCCGAGGCCGTCGGCGGACGGGACGGGGGTCCAGTCCCAGCCGGGGTTGGCCGCCCACGCGTTCCCGCCGGGTGGCAGGCTCGTCGTGGGCCGGACGTTGGGGTTCAGCGTGAAGGTCGTGCTCCCCGGCTCGGCGGCCGGCGCCGACTGCAGCGCGCCACCCTGGCCGAGGTAGAGGGTCGTCACCGTCCCCGCCGGCGGCCAGCTCGAGAAGCCGGCACCGGAGGTCGACTCGATGTTGCCCGGTCCGGCGGCGCCGGCACCGTTGTCGAAGAAGACCTGCACGTGGGGGGTCTGGGCGGCGAACTCGGCACGGGCGGTGGCGAGGTTCGGCGCGCTGGTGAACCGGATCGCCGGCAGCGGTGCCTGGGCCGACACCTGGGATGCGACCGACGCGAACTCGTCGAGCATGACGGCGTCGAGCGCGCTCGGCGGCTTCGGTACCTCGTCGGCCACGTAGAGGTCGAGGAACTCGAGCCAGCGGGCCGTCGTCTGGGGGTCGAGCGAGTCGATGTGGCCGCCGTTGACCATGTTGGCGTAGACCGGCGTAGTCGTCGGGAAGGCGTCGATGAGCGCCGGCCACTGGGGACCGGTCTGCTCGTCCTGAAGCGCCCCCGACAGGAACACGGGGACCGTGACGTGGTGGGCCCAGTCGGTCATCGAGCGCCGGTCGAACAGCGACGGCTCACGGCCCGTCCCGGTGCCGGGTGCGACCATCTGCGGGCCGACCAGGCTGGCCAGGTCCTGGGACTGGTTGTGGAGGGACTGGTTGGCGAGGCATGTCGAGGAGGTCCCGCCGCTGGCGGCGAGCTCGGCGTCGATCTCGTAGTACGTCCACGATTGGCCGACGTTGGCGATGGGCGTCGTCGAGGCCTGGGCGATCGTGCCGTTGCGGTAGACGGCCGCCGCCTTGGCGTCGTCGATCCGCGACTGCATCCAGCTGGCGGCGAACCCTTCGTTGAAGATGCCGCCGGGGTACCCCGTCGAGAAGAGGTCGTCGGTCGGGCTCATCGGTGCGATGGCGGCGAGCCCCGGCGGGTCGGTGCCCGCTGCCGGCAGCTGGGAAAGCCCCGAGAAGCTGATGCCCACCATACCCACCTTGTTGTGGGCCACCCACGACTGGTGGGCGACGATCTCGATGGCGTCGTAGGCGTCGTAGTCCGACGGATAGCCGAAGAGGTCGAAGGCGCCTCCCGAGCAGGCGGTCCCCCGCATCTGCAGGCTGACGGTGGCGAAGCCGGACACCCGGGCGAGCACGGCGCCGACGTAGGTGGCCGAGTCGGGCAGCAGATTGGGGTTGCCACAGGACGTGCACGGCACGTGGAGGACACTGTCGAGCTGCGCGGGGATGGGGTCGGTCGGCCCGGCGACGTTGTAGCCCGAGTACTCCATGACCGTCGGGCACGGGCTGGTGGCCGAGCACGTCTCGCCGTAGGGGTAGCGGACGGTGGCGGCGAGCTTGATACCGTCGCGCATGGTGATGTAATTGAGCCCCTGGTGCATCGGCTGGTCGGTGTACAGCGCGGCGTCGGTCGGCGGGTCCTGCCCCGGGCGCAGCACGGTGAAGGCGGGCGTCTGCTGCCCGGTCGTGTCGTCACGCCACGAATAGCCCGACCCGGGCTGGAGGTTGCGGATGATGAGCGACCCGAGCGTCCCGGCGGGGCTCGGGTTGGCCGGGTTCTGCACCTGCGTGCCGTACTGCAGGAGGGTGATCTGGTCCCCGGGGTTGGCACCCGTTAGCCAGGCCTCGTCGACCGAGCCGTTGCCGGTGAGCGTCGTGGGCGATGCTGCTCCGGCTGCTCCGGTCGTCCCGACCAGCACCGCCGGCAGGCTCGTGAGGACAACCATGACGGAGGCCAGCACCGTCAACGCCTTCGATGTGATAGTCCTGCGCATCGCCGTCCCTCCTGGTGTTCTCGTCCTGACTGTTCTAACAGAAGGTCCCTGACGGCAACCGTTCACCATTCCGATTCCAGTTCGACCATTTCGGGGGCGCAACGCAGGTGGCGCAGGTGGCGTGGCATGAATCTGCCTACCACCCGGTCGAGCAGCACGACGACGTAGTCGTTCCTGGGTTCGTGGACGGTCCCGATCTCCTGGCGGATCCACTGCGGTTCGGCTTGCGCACGGCGTCCCCCGGCATTCCGCTTCGTCAGCTGCCAACCGGACCTGAACCAGGGACGATCATCGGCGGCGATCCCCCCGCCACATCGAAGGCTGTCTCCGGTCAGACGGGGTCGCCGTCGCGACCATCCTCTCCTGACGCCATCACATTGGTGGTGCCGATATCGCTGGACTGTCCGATCAGGACCAGCTCATCTCCGGCTTCGAGCCTGGTACTCCCCGCGGGCACCACGAGATCCTGGCCCCTCTGGATGGTCGTGACGATGATGCTGACCGGCAGCCGGGCCTCGGAGAGCAACCGCCCGACCAACGCGGACCTGTGGCCGATACGCACCCGATCGGATCCCGTCGCCCTGCCGTCCACGCTCATCTGCTGGAGGCTGGCCAGGAGGCCCAGCCGGTAGCCCCGGACCACATCGGAGGTGGCCACGGTCCCGACCACCTTCCGGTCCGAGTCGAGGACCGGCACCCAGTGCTGGGAGGACGCGGTGATGGCATCGACCGCCACGTCGAGATGCGCCGATTCGGAGACCGTCGGTGCGGCTCCGTCGACCAGCGAGTCGAGGCGGTGCCCGTGCCCCGATGCACCTGTGCGTAGACGGTCCAGGGAGATCGTCCCTTCGAACCGGCCATTGCTGTCCACCACCGGTGCCCCGTTGAGCGTTCCCCCGGTGAGCTGATCGAGCGCGACTTCCACCAAGGTTCCACCGGTGAACACCAGGCGCGGCGGTGCCATGGCCTGCCGGACCGGAACGCTGCCCAGAAGGGGCATCCCGATGAGCAGTCGTTGCGCCGGGGCATCGGCCCGGGACCGGAGTTGGCTGCGGTAGATGGTGTCGTCGCTGCGGCGCACGATGAACCAGGCCAGACCGACGGCGAGCATGGCCGGACCCAGTATCGAGAGGCTCCCGGTCATCTCGGCGACCATCAGCATGACGGCCAGTGGGGCACGGGAGATGCCGCCGAAGCAACACATCATCCCGATGATCACATAGGGCGCCGGGCTGTGGCCCATCGATGGGACGACGGGCTCGAACAGCCGCCAGACCGAGGCTCCGATGAAGGCGCCGATGATCATCCCCGGACCGAAGATGCCGCCCGACCCACCCGAGCCGATGGAGAGACCGGTGGCCAGAATTCTGGCGAAGGGAAGGATCAGGACGATCCAGAGCGGAAGTGCCAGGAGCTGCCGACCGAGTCCCTGCTGGACCCACCCGTAGCCGGTGCCGAGCACCTCGGGGATGGCCAGGGCGATCAGTCCCACGATGACCCCGCCGATGGCGGGCTTGATCGCGCGGGGGAGCGGGATCCTTCCGAACAGGTCCACGATGCCGTAGAAGCTCTTGGCGTAGAGGAGGCCGATCAGTCCACCGAGGATGCCGATCAGGGCGAACCAGGGCAGGTGGGCCGGATCGGTGAAGTGGTAGCTCCCGTTGAAGCCGAACAGGGGCGTGAACCCGATGACGGCACCGAAGATCACGTAGCCCACCAGCGAGGCGACGAAGCTGGGCAGGAGCGCCTCGGCGTCGAAGTCGTCCCGGTAGAGGATCTCGGTGGCGAGGACCGCGCCACCGAGGGGCGCCCCGAAGATGGCCCCGATCCCGGACCCGATGCCGGTGACCACCGCGATGCGGGCGTCGGCGGGACTGAGGTCCAGCTCCCGAGCCAGCAGGGAGGCGAACCCGGCGCTGATCTGGCCGGTGGGACCTTCGCGGCCACCGGATCCACCCGAACCGATGGTGAGGGCGGACGCCACGATCTTGACCACCACCGCCCGGAAGCGGATGCCTCGGGGGTTGTGGTGGACGGCGGAGATGGCGGCGTCGGTGCCGTGCCCCTCCGCCTCCGGAGCGAACCGGAACACCAGGATGCCCCCGAGCAATGCGCCCACGCCGACCACCAGCGGGATGGCCCAAGGTCGGGTGAAGCCGGCCGATGCCCGGTGGCCGCCCTCGCCCGCCGGTGTCGGCACGTGGTAGCCCGCCAGGGTGCCGAGGAAGAAGTGCGTGCAGGCCAGCAAGGCCTCATAGAAGACGACGGCACCGATGCCGGCCATCGTCCCGATGAGCACGCCGAGGACCAGCCACTTCTGCAGGTACGACGCCGCACCGATCCAACGGCCGGCCCGAGCCATGGCCGCTCGCCAAGAGGTACGGGCGAAGATCGTCATGGGTGCGTTCCGCCGGTCTCGAAGCCCCACCCGGCCGACCAGTCCTGTTCGGGGACCTCGCCCGCGGCGGCCGAGAGGCGTTGGAGCGAGTCGACCATCGCCACCCGCTGGTCCTCGGGGACGGCGCGCACGAGTTCGAGGATCTCGGTGCGCCGCCGCTGGGTCACCTCGTCCACCAGATCACGCCCTCGTCTCGCCAGGGTCAGCCGGATCAGACGCCGGTCGTCGCGGTCCTGGCGTCGCAGGATCAGGCCCTTCTTGATCAGCCGGTCACACATGCGCGTGGCGGTGGGAGGGGTGACGGCCACCGCATCGGCGAGCTCGGCGAGGCTCTGGGGACCTCGGGACGCGAGGACGACGAGGGTGCGGTACTGGGTGAGCGTCACCTCCTCGGCGATGTCCCCGAGCGAGCGCGCCGCCACGGCCACCAGCACCCGGCTGGCGGTCAGCACCGCGTCGACGATGGCGTCACTGTCGATGCCGGCGGAATCGCTATGAGATGGCATAGACTAATGATTGTAGTAGCTAATGATTATCGGCACCAACAGACGGCCCGCCGGTGGGTGGGGCAACGGTCGACCGATTCGGGCGCGGTCCACGGCCTGCGGGCGATGGTTGAACCGAATCGGCGGGTAGGGCTGCCGATCGGTCCGTTCAGGGCTCTGACGCGGGCGAACGCGGGGAGTCGATGGGCGCAGACCCCACTCCGTCGATGGCCGTCACCGCCGTTCGGCCAGGCGCGCAGCGGCCTCGAGATGGAGGGCGTGTACGAACGCCTGGGGAAGGTTGCCGCGCAGCTGATGTTCGTCGACGTCCCACTCCTCGGCGTGAATGCCGGTGGAGCCCGTGCAACGAGCCGTCCGTTCGAACCATCGGAACGCCTCGAGCACCTCACCCTGTTGGTGGAGGGCGAGGGAGGTGACGAATCCACAGAGGGTGAACGACCCCTCGGCCTGGGCGAGGGGCAGGTCGTCATGGCGGAATCGGTAGGCGTAGCCGTCCTGGGTGAGCCGGTCGATGACGGCACGGAGGGTGGCCACGCTGCGCGGATCGTCCGCGGGGATCGCGCCCCTGAGCGCCGCGAACAGGAGGGCAGCGTCAACGCCCGGGTCGTCGGGTGACCGCTGCCAGTAGCCGTCGACATGGGTGGCCGCGCTGGCGGTCTCGGCCACGATTCGATCGGCGAGCGCGCTCCAACTTGCCGCCTCCGGACCGCCACGACCTCCGAGGGATCGGGCGGCTCGGCGGAGGCCGGCGGCGCAGATGAGCCGGCTGTGGGTCCAGCGGCGGTTGTCGATCTCCCAGATCCCGGCGTCTGGTTCGTGCCAACGGGCAGCGATGGCCTCCGCGGCCACGTGGGCGGCGCGGACGCTGTCGGGACCGACCCGGTCGCGGCTGGCCGCCGCCGCCAGCAGCAAGAGCGCCTCCCCGAACGCGTCGAGTTGGAACTGGGCGTTGACGTGGTTGCCGACCAGGGCGAAGCCGCCGGGGTAGCCGGGCAGGTCGAGGCCCTGCTGATCCGGTATCGCCGTGCCGTCGATCCGGTAGGCGGGGGCCAGGTGGGGTCCATCCTCGAGGAGTCGGGCGGTGATGAAGCCGACGGCCTCATCGAGCAAGGGCAGGCCGCCGGCCGCCGCCGCCGCTTGACCGGCATAGGCCTGATCGCGGATCCACACGTACCGGTAGTCGTAGTTCCGTCCCTGCTCAGCCCGCTCCGGTAACGAGGTGGTGGCCGCTGCCACCATGCCCCCGCCGGAGCAGGTCAGCCCGCGCATCACCGCGTAGGCCAGCGATGCGCCCTTGGGATCGAGCGTGCCGGTCAGGTCGGGGGCCTCGCGTGCCCAGGCATCCGTGGTGGCGTCCCAGGCGGTGGTGGGCTCCACGGGATCGTCGTCGAAGGCTCTGGTTGCGAGTTCGAGTACCAGGTTCACCGGTTCGCCTGGCGTCACCTGCAGGCGTGCCCGCCATGCACGGTCGCCACCGTCGGTGCCGAGGTGGACATCGTCGGGTCCTTGCCAGCGGAGCCACACCTTCCCGGTCGTTGCCGTCCATGTCCGGCCGTGGTGGTGCACCTCGCCAAGGTGATCTCGTCCGAATCCCGGACGGGGGGCCAGGACCACGTCGACCTCCTGTGCAACCTCCGGGGAGATGACCTGACGAAGCAACACGACCCGGTCGGGATCGGCCGGAAAGGCGAGTGCTTCGCGGCACTCGATGACCCCGGCACCGGTGACCCATCGGCTGCGCCAGATGAGGCTGTCGGGTTCGTAGTAGCCGCCCCAGGTGAAGGGGGCCACAGGGGTCACCGCATAGAGACCCGGGCCACCGATGAGGGAGGCGAACACCGCATCGGAGTCCCATGATGGCGCGCACATCCAGGCCACGTCCCCCCGGGGTCCGATCAGACACCCGCGCTCCCCGTCGGCGATGAAGGCGTAGGAGCCGAGGACCTGTGGAGGGTACGCCTCCAACGCTGACCGACGTGGTCCAGGGCTCATAGCTGCTCCCTGACGCCGGCTTCGTGTCGCACGTCGGCGAGATCGTCACCGACATCGCCGGTGAGCGCCCGTCGTCCCGCCCCCCGTCGGCCCACCGGAAAGACCGTGCGCCGACGGGTGTCCTCGAACTCGAAGGCCATGGCGGCGTACAGGGCGACCAGGCACAGGCCGACCCCCCACCATCCCGACGTGTGCTCCCAGCCCGTGCTGCCGGTGAATTCGTAGATGCCGGTGAGCGCGAACCGTGCGCCGGCGCCGAACATGACCACCGCGGCGGCCACCTTGCCGAGGGTGGCGGCGGACGTCGGGACCATGAGGGCGGTGGCCACGAAGAGCAGCAGCAGTCCGAGGACCCGGCTGGGTGACCCGGGCGCCGCGACGAGCAGGAGGGATCCGGTGACCAACCAGCTTCCGGCGAGCACGCCCATGCCGGTCCCCCCGACCGAGTCGCGGGCCAGGAACCCGAAGACCGAGGCCAGAAGCTCCAATGGCACGGCGAAGACCAGAATGACCAGCGCCACCTGGTGGGCGTCGGACGTCGGGAACCACTGGAGCTGCAGGCCGCTCAGGACGACCGATGCCCCTCCGAGCGCGGTGAAGCCGAGCGGCAGCGGGCTGCCGATAGGGCGCAGCACGACCCGGGCCAACCGGTCGACCGTCGGGGGGGACGACGGTGCTGGCGGCAGATCGCGCACCAGCCCTGGCGGCGGGCTCGTCCGACGAGATCCGGGGGCCGTCATCCGATCACGCCACCCGGTATCGGTCGGCGGTGCTCGGCCGCAGGTCCATGCCGTGGCCAGGTCGGTCCCGGTCCGGGGCCATCGCACCACCCCTCGGCGGTAGGGCGCCCTCGAAGAGCATGCCTTCGATCCGACTGTGGTCGTGGAAGTACTCGAGATGCCGGAGATTGGGGGCGCAGACGCCGATGTGGGCATGGAGGTTGGGGGCGCAGTGCCCGGAGATCTGCAGCCCGTGGGCAGCAGCCAGGTGGGCGATCGCCGCCCAGGCGGTGTAGCCGCCGCAACGGGTGACGTCAGCCTGGACGCAGTCGACGGCGCCGGCGGTGATCATGGGTGGGAAGTACTCGACGGAGTAGCCGTACTCGCCGGCGGCGATGTCGGCCTCACAGTGGTCCCGGACCTCCCGCAACCCGTCGAGGTCATCGGACGAGACCGGCTCCTCGAACCAGCTGACCTGGTGGTCGTCGGTCAGCTGGCGACCGAGGCGGATGGCCTGCTTCCGGGTGTATCCGCCGTTGGCGTCGACGTACAGTTCGACGGCGTCACCCACCACCCTCCTGGCCAGCTCGACCCGGGCGAGGTCGCGCTGGGGGCGGGTTCCCCACCCCTCGCCGATCTTGATCTTGACTCGGGGAATCCCGGCCGTGACCCACTCCTCGAGCTGGGTGGCGGTGGTGGGATCGTCATACGTGGTGAAACCGCCGCTGCCGTAGATCGGCGCCTCGGAGCGGACCTGACCGAGCAGGTCGGCGAGGGAGAGCCCGAGGTGGCGGCCCTTGAGGTCCCAGAGGGCGATATCGACCGCCGAGATCGCGCACGCGACCACCCCCGGCCGGCCCAGGTTGCGACAGGCGCGGATCATCGCCTCGTGCTGCGCGGGAACCGACAGGATCTCGCCGCCGATCACCACGCCGGCCAGCTTCTCGTCGACGACGGTCTTGGTCGACGGCCCGGCGTAGGTCCACCCGATTCCCTCCTGACCGGCACCACGGGCCCTGACCACCACCAGGACGGTCGAGTCCCAGGTGAGGGTGCCGTCGGCTTCCGCCCGGTCGGTGGGGATCTCGAATGCCTCGGCGTCGATCGCCAGGACGGTGGTGTCGTTCAGGGTCATGACGATGTCCGCGCGGCACGCACCGTTCCCGTACGGCACCGGGTGGTCAGCCGATCGGCGCAGCGGGCGGCGAGCGCCATGATGGTGAGCGCCGGGTTGGCCGAGCCCTGGGTGGGCAGCACGCTCCCGTCGACCACGAACAGGTTGGGGACGGCGAAGCTCTGGTGGTCGGCGTTGACGACGCCGTGCTCGGCATCCTCCGCCATGCGGCAGCCGCCGACCAGATGGGCATACCGTTTGATCGCGATGGTCTCGGTAGCGCCGGCTGCCTTCAGGATCTCCTCCTGAACCTTCTGGGCAGCCTCTTCGAGGGCCCGGTCGTTGCTGCACTTCGAGTACGAGAAGTTCGCCACCGGGAGCCCGTGGCGATCGGTCTCCCCGGCGAGGGTGACGGAGTTCTCGAAGCGGGGCAGGAACTCGCACAGGGCTCCTGTCACCGCCCAGTGGACGTAGTCGCGCATGTACTCCCGCAGCACCTCCCCCCAGTGCCCCTGGGCGGCGACGTGCTCCGCATACGTGATCGGGAGGGGCGAGACGTTCTGCAGCGCAAAACCTCGTTGGTAGGGCTTGGCGGGGTCGGTCTCGTAGAATTCCTCGGAGGAGACCTCCGGTGGCGGGGCCTTGTACATGCGGACCTCGGCCTCGAAGCGGCCGGCCACCTGAGGGGCCCCCTGCACCATCAGGTACCGACCCACCAGCCCGTGGTCGTTGCACAGACCGTCTGGGAACCGATCCGTCGCAGACAGGAGAAGCAGGCGGGGGGTCTCGATGGAGTAGCCGGCCACCACCACCAGCCGGGCCGCCTGGAAGTGCTCGACGCCCCCCCTGAAGTAGGTCACGCCGGCCGCCCGGCCGCGGTCGTCCACCACGACCCGGCTCACCATGCAGTTGGGTCGGATCTCGGCGCCGTGGGCGAGGGCGTCGGGGATGTGGGTGATGAGCGGTGACGCCTTGGCGTTGACCTTGCAGCCCTGCAGGCAGAACCCGCGGTAGATGCAGTGCGGCCGGTTCCCGAAGCGCCCGTTGGCGATGGCCACCGGACCCACCCGGGTCGCGATGCCGAGGGCATGGGCACCGCGGGCGAAGACCTCCCCGTTGCCCCCGAGCGGTTGGGGCGAATAGGGGTAGCGGTGCGGGTCGCCCCACGGCCACGGCTGGCCCGACACCGGCAGTTCCTGTTCGATGGCCTCGTAGTACGGCTTGAGGTCCTCGTAGCTGATCGGCCAGTCGGCGCCGACGCCGTCGTCGCTGAAGGTCCGGAAGTCCGAGGGATGGAAGCGGGGGGTATAGCCGGCGTAGTGGATCATCGATCCGCCCACTCCCCGACCGGAGTTGTTCGACCCCAGCGGCACCGGGTCGGCGCCGGAGATGACCCGGGGCTCGGTCCAGTACAGGCGGTGGGAGCCGGCCTCGTCGCTGACCCAGTCGGCCTCGGGATCCCAGAACGGCCCGGCATCCAACCCCACCACCGACGCACCGGACCGGGCCAGGCGCTGCAAGAGGGTGCCGCCGCCGGCACCGCAACCCACCACCACCACGTCCACCTCGTCGCCCTCGTCGTAGCGGCGCATGTCCGCCCGGAGGCGATGGTTGGTCCGCTCGGGACCCGTGGGCAGCAGCCAGGCTGATTCGTTCCGGTCCCGGATGTCGGCGTCGCGCAGACGGCTCATCGGTGGCGCGATCCCGATGGCACCGGTGTCACCGTCTCCTCCCGCGCCTGCCGAGGGCGTGGGCTACCGGCGCGTCGTTGCTGGGCCCGGATCGCCCGCTCCCGCCGCTCAGCCCAGGGAACGGGATCGGCGGCGTCGGTCGCCGGCGGCTCCCACTCCTCGCGGCGATCGAGCCCGAGGTTCTTGTAGCCCCGGGGATAGGCGGGACCACCGAACCCCATCTCGTTCCATGCCCAGGGGTGGGAATAGAACGCGGTGCAGACGTAGCGGGTCCACAGGCTCCACAGGTGCTTGGCGGAGAAGCCGTGCCACTGGTCCGCGTCCTGCACGGCCTGGACGAGGGCGGCCTGGTGCGCCAGGGGCAGTTGCCCGAACCCCGTGCCGTGCACGGCGTTGGCCTCCTCGTCGAGGGCGGCCAGGCTCTGTCGCCAGGTTTCGCCGTCCTCGGGCAGGTCGACGTAGTGCCAGCCGTCGGTCTCACCGGCCATCAGCCGCTTGTCCATCATCTCCACCACCGGCACCCTGGGTTCGTCGTGTTGGGCCACCAGCAGGTCGGCGAGGGCCCGGATCGTCGGCTCCTCCTCGGCGGTGAAGAATGATAGGTGGGGATCGGCGTCCAACCGGCTGAGCACGACCCCGGCGGTGACCAGATCCCAGCGACTCGCCTCGGCGAGGACATCGAAGTCCCCCTGCCTGCCCTTGTTGCCCGGGGTGACGGGTCCGTGGCGCACGGCCAGGCCCTTCGACACATGATGTCCGGTCACCCGTCCCCCTCACGTCGAAGCAGCGCGGCCAGGATCCCCATGCCGCCGACCAGGGACGCCAGGAGCGGCGCGAACAGTGGCGGTCCCATTTCGACGTTGTAGCGAAGGTTGGAGCGGCCACCCGGCTTCTGCAGGATCCCTCGCCAGTGCAGGTAGGTGCCCTGGATGCCGTTGACCACGACGACGGCGGAGGCCAGCGGGAGGACCGTCTTGGCTGCCCGGCGTGAGAACACCGCCGCCACGCCGGCCGGTGCCATGGCCGGCATGATCACGATCGGCCACCACATCATCTTGTTGCCGAAACTGGCCCCGTCGTGCTCGGTGAAGATCTCCACGGCGGTGATGGCCGCTCCGGCGGCGGCCAGGCCGGCCAGGCTCCGTTCGAAGCGCCCCGTGCGGATGTCCGTCACGATGCGTCCCCCGAGTTCGGCAGGAGAGTCGCTGCGGCGTGTTCGCATCGCCTCAACCCCCCTTCGTGCCGGGTAGGAACTCCTGGGCCTTCTGTCGGACGCCTGTCTTCAGGACTCCCCAGGCGTTCTCGTCACCGCCGATGAGGGCCCTGGCGGCGTCGCGCATCTGTTCGAGCGTGGCGTGGGGCGGGATCGGGGGGACATCCGGGTCGGTGTACACGTCCAGGACGGTGGGACGGTCGGCGGCAAGTGCCTTCTCCCACGCCGGTCCGATCTCGTCCGCCTGACGGATCTCGATCGCCTCGAGGCCGAGCCCGGCGGCGAACGCCGCATAGGAGACGTCGGGCAGATCCTGGGAGGCGGCGAACTTGGGTACCCCGACCTGGGCCCGCATCTCCCATGTCACCTGGTTCAGGTCGTTGTTGTGCAGCACGGCCACGATCAGGCGGGGGTCGGACCACTCCGGCCAGTACCGCTTGACGGTGATCAGCTCGGCCAGGCCGTTCATCTGCATGGCCCCGTCGCCCTCGAAGGCGATTGCCGGACGGTCGGGGTGGGCGAACTTGGCACCGATGGCGTACGGGACCCCGGGTCCCATGGTGGCCAGTGTCCCTGACAGCGATCCGCGCTGCCCGGCGGTGGTGATCCTCAGATGTCGGGCGTACCAGTTGGCGGCCGATCCCGAATCCGAGGAGACGATGGCGTCGGCCGGAAGTCGTTCGGAGAGCTCCCAGAACAGTCGCTGGGGGTTGACGACCCCGTTCCGGTCGCTGTCGGTCATGGCCTGGCGCTGCATCGTCTCCCACCAGCCCGAGACGTTCTTCTCGACCGTCCGGCGCCACGATCGGTCGTCCTTGCGCCGGAGCAAGGGGAGGAGGGCCCGCAGGGCGGTCGAGGCATCGGCGACCAGGTTCACCTCATAGGGGTAACGCATGCCGATGAAGGCCCCGTCATGGTCGATCTGGACGGCCCGGGCCTGGTCCAGCGGGGGGAGGAACTGGGTGTAGGGGAAGTTGGAGCCGACGGTGAGGAGCGTGTCGCAGTCCCTCATCAGCTCGTAGCTCGGTCGGGTCCCCAACAGCCCGAGGGAGCCGGTCACCCAGGGCAGGTCGTCGGAGAGGACGTCCTTCCCGAGGAGCGCCTTGGCCACGCCGGCGCCGAGCATGTCGGCCACGTCGGTGACCTCCCGCCGCGCTCCCCGCGCCCCCTGGCCGACCAGGATGGCGACCTTGTCGCCGGCGTTGAGGATCTCCGCAGCCCGCTGGATGCCCTCGTCCTCGGGTGCGATGCGGGGCCACGAGATGCCCAGGCTGGAGGGCACCATCTTGAATTCGTGACCCGGCGGCTCCCAGTCGAGCTCCTGGACGTCGTAGGGCACGATGATGCAGGTCGGCGAGTGGGTGGCCAGTGCGGTGCGGATGGCCCGGTCGATGAGGTTCGGAAGTTGCTGGGGAGCGCTCACCGTCTGGACGTAGTGGTGGCAGACGTCCTTGAACAGGCTGGCCAGGTCGACCTCCTGCTGGTAGGAGCCTCCCTGGGCGGTGCGGTCGGTCTGTCCGACGATGGCCAACACCGGGACGTGGTCGAGCTTGGCGTCGTACAAGCCGTTGAGAAGGTGGACGGCCCCCGGGCCCGAGGTCGCCATGCACACCCCGACCTTGCCGGAGAATTTGGCATAGCCCACCGCCTCGAACGCCGCCATCTCCTCATGACGGGCCTGGATGAACTGCGGGGCGGAATCGGCCTCCACCCAGGCCCCCAGGATCCCGTTGATCCCATCTCCCGGATAGGCGAACACCCGGTCCACCCCCCAGGAGCCCAATCGCTCCAACAGATACGCACCGACGGACTGGCTCACGATGGCTCCTTCGTCTCGTTCGTCTCGACGTCGGGCACGCGCCCGGCGGGCTCCCTCGCTTGCCCCCCATCTCCGGCCTCTCCTCCCCGAGGTGCGTGCCCCGGGTCGGCGTCGAGGAACAGTCGGGGAGGGTGGGGTGCACGCTCATACATCTGGATGACCGACCTGATCGACCTTCCGACTCACCGCCTGGTCGGCGAACGCCGAACTCTCGGCATCCGGAAGGCTTCGGACCAGGTCGTACAGCGCGTGGAGACGCGACATGCCCGGAACCCTGTGGTGCCAACGCTGACGGACGGTAGGGTGCAGGGGGGCGTGGGCGCGTACATATCGGGCGCTCCGGAGACCTTGACGTTCAGCGCCCAAGGCCTGAGCGACAGCCGGGAGCGTCGTTCGCACGTGCCGCAGGTCGTCGCCCCAGAGTTTGCTCAGCGCCTCGATGGATTCCCGAAGCCCCGCGGAGTAGCGGAGGTCGAGGGGTGTGACGCCTCGGGAGCACTCGTCGATGCGGTCCAGGTAGCCCTTGGCGGCGGGGATGTGCTCGCCCAACGATTCGGCAAGCCGGTCGTGGTGGGAGCGCGCCAGGCAGGCGATCACATCGTCCTGAGCCGCAACCCGGAGGGCGCCCTGCTCCAAGATCAGCTTGGCGACCGTTCCCCTCCTCCAGTTCACCTCGACCTTCTGTCCCGGTTCGAGCCCGGTCGGATCGGCGTCGCTCCACTCGTCGAACAACTCCTCGAGTACCCGGTCCTGCCGGTCGAGCAGATCGAGCGAGTCCTCCTTCCGGATGGTTCGACGGGTCGGCCTCATGAGCGGGAGGCCAAGGTGAGCGACCGCCCGGGGGAGGTGCGTTTCAGGCCGCGCCGTCGGGCCCGCGTCTCCCTCACCTCCGCGACCGTCCGACGGGCCGCCTTCAGAAAGGTCGAGGCCGTGCTGGGAAGGGACCGGAGGAAGCTCGGATCCATCACGCCGCCGGCACGATCATCGAACATCCCATGCGAACCATGGTCGGTATCGGCGTCGACCGGCTTCCGGAGGTTCGATCGACGGTCAGGACGGACGGGATCGTCGGTCAGCTGGGAGTCCCACGCCCCGAGGGCGGCGTACTGGTTGCCGAGCGTCGGGAAGAGGCTGTCCACCAGGACCAGCATCTTGTTCCACGATCCCACGGTCTTCGCACGACGCCCATCCAGGGCGGCCTCGACGATGAACCTGGCGGGGATCTCAGGTTGGTAGATGGGTGGCACCGGCTGGGGATGGCGGTTGAGGGTGGTCTCGCACCAGTCGAACTGGGGCGTGTTGACGGCAGGGAGGTGCACCATGCTCATCCGCACATGGCTTCCCTGATGGAGGAGCTCAGCCCGGGCCGACTCGAAGAAGCCCCGACAGGCGAACTTCGATGAGCAGTATGCCGACTGCAGCGGGATCCCGACGAACGACAGTGCCGAACCCACGTTCACGATGCTTCCCTCGTCCCTGGGCTTCATCCGGGAGAGGGCCGCCATCGTGCCCCAGACCTGTCCGAGGAAGGTGACCTCCACCGCTCGCTGGAAATCGGCGGGAGTGACATGCATCAGCGGGGCGAAGACGGTCGTCATGGCGTCGTTCACCCACACGTCGATGGCGCCGAGCTCGTCTTCGACCCGGGTGGCCGCTTCCTCGACCTCGGTGAAGGAGGCGACGTCGGTGGGGAGCACCAGTGCGCGACCTCCGGCCGCCTCGACCTCCTTGGCGGCCGCCTCGAGTCCCGAGACACCTCGGGCCAGGAGGGCGACATCGAACCCCTGCTCGGCAAATGCCACGGCCGTCGCCCTTCCGACCCCTGCTGAGGCTCCGGTGATGACGGCGATCCTGCGCGTCGGTGACAAGTGGGCTCCCTTCCTCGAACGCTTCGGCCGGCCCCGGTGGGGATCCGGTCGTTCAGCAGTACTATTGCTCTGTGCATGTATCTCTAAACATGTCAATCGCAGGAAGTGGATGACGACCGGCAGGCAGTCGGACGATCGGTTGGTCGAGGCCTTTGCTTCGGCCAGTCGGGCACTGGTCGCGGTCGCCGCCCGAAGCGTGGCCGGTCTCCCCGGTGTGGAGGTCACCCTGCCGCAGTACCGGGCCCTCGTCATCCTGGCCACCCAGGGTCCCCAGCGGATCATCGACCTCGCCGAGAGGTTGGACGTGAACGCCTCCACCGCCAGTCGCATGGTCGACCGACTGGAGCGAAAGAAGCTGGTGCGTCGTCGGCGAGACGAGGCCGATCGACGAGCCATGACCCTCGATCTCACGGACGAGGGCAACCGGCTCATCAGGCAGGCGACGAGGAAGAGGCGCCTCGAGATCGAGCGCATCCTGTGCGATGTCCAGCCAGTCCATCGGGAAGCGCTGGTGGAGGCGATGGTCGCCTTCGCGGCGGCCGCCGGTGAACCGGCCACCCTCGTCCACGAACTCGAAACCCTCGGCCTCGAGGAGGACAACCGGTAGCGGCATACCCGGCTCTCACCCGAGCAGTCTCGTCAGGCCGGGTCGCGCGGCAACAAGTACCGAGGTCCTCCCAGGCGATGTCATCTTGCACGGCGGAGCGGCATGGCGGAAGCCACGGCGGTTGCCCAGGATCTGGTGATCGCCAGCTGGTGGATGACGCCCCGTCCTCCCGTGCTCAGCCCCGGTACCATGGGGACATGTCTTCGGCGCGTCCGATCATGACTGGCGACCAGTGGGCGGCCGACGCTGTGGGTCGCCCGCCCACTCCCGATGACGTGACCATCACCCTGGACGGCCGACGGATCGACACGAAGGAGAAGGCGATCGCATGGCTGGCCGAGATCGAGACCGACCGTGCAGCCGGACGGACGGCTGCCGGCACCCTTGCCTGACACTCCTTCCCCGGACGTCGCTCGCCTCACGGAGACCCTCGACCGCCACGGTGTCGACTACCTGGTGATCGGCGGCATCGCCACCCGGGCCTACGGGGCCGAACGGCCCACCGGCGACTTCGACTGCCTGGTGCGCCGAAGCGCCGCGAATTTCGACCGGCCTGGCTGCTGCCATGCGAGAGCTGAACGCCCGCCTGCGAGTCGGGGGCCTCAGCGATGACGAGGCGGCCGCCCTTCCGGTCCAACTGGACGGCCTCACGATCAGCCGGTCACAGATCTCCACGTGGTCGACCGACGCCGGGTACCTCGACGTGCTGGTCGACATGGTCAACCGCCAGGGCCACCGGCAACGGTATGAGGACCTCGAAGGTGCCGCCGAAGAGCTCACCGTTGCAGGGGTACAGGTCCGCGTGGCCGGACTGGGGGACATCATCCCTCGAAGGAGCACGCCGGGCGCCCCAAGGACGATGAAGCGCTCCCCGAGCTCTACCGGCTCCGTGACGCCTCGACGGGGGACACGACTTCGGGCGGGTAGCCGAACCAGGTCTGCATCGGCACGTGCGATGCCGTGCACACCGGGAGACCGTTGGCACGCCCGACGTGGCGTTCGGCGCCGTCCGGCGGCGACGGTGGACGGCGGTTCGGTTCCGACGATCTGTGCGTCGGGGCACCGCCGCTCCCAAGTTGATTTCATCATCGATCCGGCAGCGTGCTGGGCGGCAACGCCACTGAGATCGGGAAGAGCAGCAAGATTGAGACCGATTTGGTCGGTCGGGAGCCAACCGAAGTTGGCTGACATACTGCGACGGTGGAGCAACTGACGATTCGGAACGCAAGCGCAGGGGACGTGCCACGGCTCATCGAGCTACTCGAAGCCGGAGCGTTGGTTGATGGAAAGGAGGATCCCTCCGACGTCGAGGCCTACCGAGCGGCGCTGATCGAGATCAAGGGATCAGCGGACAACGACATACTGGTCGCCGACTTGAACGGGGAAGTAGTAGGTATGTGTCAGTTGGTGGTCTTCCGTCACTTGCAGCGACACGGAGGTCGCTGCGCTGAGATTGAATCGATGCATGTCCACCCGACCCAGCGTTCCAAGGGCATCGGCGAAAGGCTCTTGGTCGCCGCAATGGAGAGTGCCCAGCAGGCTGGGTGCTACCGCGTCCAACTCACTTCCAACCTGCAGCGATCGGGTGCCCATCGATTCTACGAACGCATGGGCTTCGATCCGAGTCATGTTGGCTTCAAACGCCTCATTGAAGACAGCTGACAACCAGCGCACCCGACCTGCCGATCTGTGCTGGGGCTGGGCGGGCGCGGGCCGACGGCGTTCCGTTCGTCGCTCGGGTTCTCTGCTCTCGGTCGACTACACTGTAGTCATGTCGCATCCAGCGTCCGTTCGCTTCCACGACCCCCGAGTGGCCGATCAGCTCAAGGCCGAGGCGGTCTCCCGTAGCGCATCGACCTCCTCGTTGGCCGAGGAGTTGATCGACGAGGGACTGCGAACTCGTCGCCATCCACTGGTGAGCTTCCGCGACGGACCTGCCGGCCGCCGTGCCTATGTGCATGGCGGTCCCGACGTGTGGGAGGTCGTCGAAGGACTGGTTGGCGGGGACGTACCTTCTGCCAAACGAATCACGCGAGCGGTCGAGGTGTTCGGTTTGCGTCGTGAGCTGGTCGAAGCGGCTCTCGCGTACTACGCCGAGTTCACCGAGGAGATCGGCGCCCAAGTCGATGCCAATCGGAGGGCGGCCGAAGCAGCAGAAGAGCAATGGCGACGCCAGCAGGCTCTGCTGGCGGGGTGAAGCTCCTGCTGGATACCCATCACTCCCGCCTGGCAGCTGAGCGCCTTCGCTCTGATGGGCACGACGTGACAGGCGCCGCGGACGATCCGGTCCTCGCATCCTTACCGGACGAGGAACTGCTACGGGCAGCGAGCCGGTCGGGTCGGGCCGTGGTGACCGAGAACGCCCGGGACTTCGATCGCGTCGTACGAAGCTGGGCGGTGACCGGTGAACACCACGCAGGCGTCGTGTTCACGTCGCCACGCCGCTACCACCGGGGCAGTAGCTCCTACCCGGCCAACCTGGTCACTGCGCTCGGGATGTTGGTGGCAGACCCTCCTAGCGGTGACGTCGATTGGGTGTACTGGCTTCCGTAGCCAGACCGGGCCAGTCGGTGCCCTTCTGTCCCGACCCTCGATACCTGCGGGCACCTGTGGCCCGCAGGTGAAGAGCTGACGCGTGGGGCGATCGATGCGGTGTTTGCTCCTGTTCGCGCACGGATCGCGCACGGCATCACATCGGCAGCCCCGTAGTCCCAGGCCACAGGCGTGGTGACGGTGAGTCGGCCTGTAGGCGGGATTGTGCACCGTGGGCTTCTGGGGGGACACCGAGGGGCACGGAGGGCGCTGACCTGCATGTTCGCGAATCGGCGTCGCGGGGTCCCTGCGAATTCTGTGAGGAAATGGGCCACGATTGGGCCACGGGAGACGATCCTCGGCTGATCCTCGCTGCGCTCGTCGGAACGTCGGAGCCATGCCAAAGACGTGCGTCCCGTTGTGACGCGTTCTCGCTCCACTCGTTCGTCATGTCCCCCGCCGGTACTTGCTGGCGATGTACTCGTCGACCCAGGCCCGCGTGCTCCGCCATTGGCCGTCCGGTCCCTTCTGTGCCTTGAGCCGGCCCCGCTCGATGGCGGCGCGGAGCATGGTCACGCTCTGGGCCTTCGTGGCGAGCGACACGATCGGTACCAGTCGGTGGGGTCCGGCCACCGCGGGGACCACGAAGCGGTAGAGGTTGTCGGTAACCGCGCGGGCGATCAGCTCCCCGAGAGGTCCAGGATCGCCACCGTCGGCTCGCTGCAGAGCGCGTAGATACCGGTTGCGGTCGCGGGTGTAGATGACGGCGGGAGGGTAGCCGAGGCGGATCAGGAGCAGGTTCAAGAGGAGCCGGCCGGTTCGCCCATTGCCATCGAGAAACGGATGGGTCCCCTCGAAGCGGGCGTGGGCCGCGGCGATCGCCTCGACCGGATTGTCGGAGGCGGCGATGGTGGCGAGCGAGTCGACCCACTCGCCCATGGCAGCGGGCACCTCGACCCACGACGGCGGGACCATCCCGCCGGGGAAGGGCTGGATGTCATGTTGGCGGAAGCTCCCCGGCTTCTCTTCGGGGGTGGCGTTGGGATGGGGGGAGACACCCCATACCGGTCCGAGGGCCAACTCGTGGACATGGCGGACCTCGCTCATCATGAGCGGCGCCCGTGAGGTCCAGTCGCCCGGCTCGAGGGCTTGGGTGTAGACCCACTTCGCCGCGTCGGCGTAGCCGGTCACCTCCATGTACTCCCTGAGCTCCTTGTTCCCGACGGCCCGTCCCTCGGCCAAGAGCGCCTCGACCTGGGCGATGACAAGGGTGTTGCCCTCGAGGGCAGTGGAGTGATGGGCCTCCTGGTACCAGATCGAGGTCCAGATGCCCTCAGCCTCGGTCGGCGACGGGAGGCCTCCCATGCGCTCGCGAAGATCGACGATGGCGTCCTCGAGGCGCTGGTAGACGAGTTGACGAGGCGGTCGCCCTCGCCGAAAGTTGTTGTGCTCCACGGAGATCAATTGTAACACTACAACCTATCGAAGTTGTCGTGTCAGATTTATTTCTGCGAATGCTCGACACAACGGCGCCGAGGCTCTACAGAACGCTCCGCAGGCGCGCTGAGTAGTACGCAATACGCAGCCAGTCGATGTCTTCCTCGACTCCTGCGGCGGCGGCAGTCACGCCGTCGTTCCCGTGTTCAGAGGTGGCTGGTCAGCTCTTAACCACGCCGCCAGATCCTCATCGAGGATTCGAACGCATCGGCCAATTCGGCGGGCGCGCAGGTTGCCCTTCTTGATCTCGTTGCGCAGGGTTCCTGCGGAGACCGCGACCTGTGCGGCAGCCTCTGGCACCGTGAGAACCCCTGGGAGGCGGACCACGCTCATGCGTGGTGGCCCAATTCAACTACTGGCCCGATCCATCGATGGCCGATGTCGCGGTCCTCGTTGATCCACATCCTCCACCTCCCAGGCTGATCCAGAACGTCGCGTGGTGGCCGTAGCCGCTGCGTGTGTCGCGAATGAGATCAATGAAGATCTGCACGGTTCCATCGTCCAGACGACCGTCACCTTCAATGTCACCCCCATTCAGCCGGAGAGGCCGTTGCACGCTGATCCGAACGTCACCCTCATTCCCTCGGTCGTCACCTCCCGGCCCTAACGACGTGACCCTGGCCTCATGGGTCTGCCGTCGAACGTCACCCCAGAGCGCCGTCACGGGAATGTCCGGCTTCGCCGTCGCCTCTACCAGTTCGGCTCCATCGCCGGCCTCCGCTTCTCGCTCGGCCTGAGGCCGTCCCTTGATCCGAACGGTGGCCCCGGAATCGGGCGTCCATCGGAGCAGGGCCGGGCCTTGCTTCGCATTGGAGCGGGGCCGATCGTGGCCGCGCTGGGTCGTGCATGGATGATCGGGAATTCTCACCGCCGACCGTTGGTGGGATGTCGCCAAGCTCGCCGCCTCTTTCGCGGTCCGCTCGACCGTGCAAGGTGCTGCCGTTGGCGGGGCCGAGCGTGCGCCGCCATAGACAGCGCGGACGAGTAGCTCACGACGACTCAGAGGCGATCGAGAGGCGCCCCGGCGGGCATCCGAGCCCGCTATGACCGCCAGCAAGGCACATGCAGATCGGTGCCACGAACCCTGGTCGATCAACACCACACCACACAACTGCACTTCGCCGAGTGCGGTCGCCCTTCGGGCGGAAATCGGTCGGTCCCGACTCACAAAGGTCCTGGTAGCCGGCCCAGATCGTCCGGGGTGACGTTGAGGGTGACGTCGCTCCGGACGATGCGACCATGGACCGGTCACCTGACGCCTTCATCCAGACACCGCGATGCTGTCGATAGGGCGGCTCGGTGTCACCAGCGGCGCCGAGTACTACCTCGACAAGGTGGCCAACAACGTCGACGACTACTACCTGGGCCGGGGCGAGGCACCGGGGCAGTGGATCGGGACGATGGCGGGGCAGCTCGGACTGGTCGGACAGGTCGACGCCGAGTCACTCCGGAACCTGTTGGCCGGCTTGTCGGCCGCGGGAGAGCCCCTCGGAGTGCGGCTGTCGGCCGAACGCCGCCCCGGCTGGGACCTCACCTTCTCCGCTCCCAAGGGCGTCTCGCTCCTCTGGGCCTTCGGAACCGATGGCACCCGGACTCGGATCTCGGAGGCCCACGACCGGGCCGTCGGTGCCGTGCTCGACCAGCTGTCGACAGAGGCCTGCTTCGTCCGACGGGGTGCCGGGGGACAGCAGTTGGTGGAAGCCAATGGCTTCATCGGTGCCGCCTTCCGCCATCGGACCAGCCGGGCAGGAGATCCCCAGCTCCACACCCACGTCGTCGTGCCCAACCTGGTCCAGGGCACAGACGGTCGGTGGTCGGCCCCGGACGGCCGCCACATGTACACCTGGCAGAAGGCCGCCGGCACCCTCTACCAGTCCGCCCTGCGGGCCGAGCTTGCCCCCTTGGGCCTGCGCTGGCAGGTGCGGCGCAACGGTCTGGGAGAGCTGTCCGACATCCCGAAGGACATCCTGCGGGCGTTCTCCAAGCGCCGGGCCGACATCGAAGCGGCCATGGACGAGCGGGGCGTGACCTCGGCGTCGGCGGCCGAGATCGCAGCCCTGGCCACCCGGGCCCGCAAGCCCGATGAAACGGCACCGTTCGACCTGCTGCGTGTGGGCTGGACCGCACAGCTGGCCGAGATCCCCTACCCCGACGGTGAGGGTTGCCACCACCCCGCCACGCCTGGCGACCTGATCCTCGACACCACTGCCCGCGGTTCGGCTGTGCTGCCCGAGCCGGCCCAGGTCGAGGCCGTCTTCTCGGTGCTGGCCGGCGAGGCCCGGGTGTCCCTCGACGACTGGGAGATCGACGAGCAGTTGGCCCCCGACACCCGGGCCATGCCCGTCACCCTGTTCGGATCGACCTTCACCCGTCGAGATGCCATCTGTGCTGTGGCCAGGGCGTTCGACGTCACCCCCGACCGGGCCATGGCGCTCACCTCCGAGTTCCTCGAGCGCGACAGCATCCACCGGGTACTCGTCGATCCCGAGGCTGGTTCCCTTGGTGATGCGGAGCAGGTGCGGATGGAGCAGGTAGTGGCGGAGCGGTTACGGACGGAGCGGTTGCGGACGGAGCGGATACGGACAACGAGCGGCCGGTTCATCCCGGCCACCAGTGGAGACCGGCGCTACACCACCACCGAGCTCCTGGCCGCCGAGGATCGGATCGTCAGGTCGGCCGTGGAACGGATCGGGGAGGG
>Ga0080006_1167106_pt1 | contig 54495 bp, 36 predicted proteins | sample RS3BMetagenome_FD_69209 | JGI IMG/M metagenome (GOLD analysis project Ga0080006, IMG submission 69209) | Ferric oxide microbial mat and aquatic microbial communities from Rainbow Spring, Yellowstone National Park, USA - RS3B (SPADES... ... | reverse complement strand
ATTTTCTTCTTTCTTTTGATAGCTTCTTCATGTTCCGCCTGTAGCGTCGGTAGCGCTGCTTTCGCTTCCTTGTCTCCGGCGTTGGCATGTATGGCGGTGCGGTTGACGATTTTGTTGAGTCGGTGGCATTCATCAATCCGGGTATTGGTACGTCGTTTCAGGTACTGAGGTTTGCAACTGTTGCGTTCTGGTGCAAGCAGTCCCAGCTCTCTGGCAATCTTCTGATTCCCATCTACATACTCGCGTGCCAATTGGTCTAAAGATTTGTATGCACGGCTTTTCGCATCTTCAGCGCTGTGAGTAGGTGACTTGGTTTGGCGGCAGCTTTCTTGAGTTCCTGCTGGGGTGCTCTTTCGGGGAACAAGTTGTGATGGGCTCGTTCGGGAGTTCTTTTTTCTATTCATCTATTTTTTCTCGTTGGCCTTCTTCTTCTTCGGGCTCTTTCCTGAGCTGCTTTCTCTGGTTATTTTGCATCTAGGTGGATCATGAGGCCTTTGTGCCTCCCTCTCCGTATCTGGTTGGGTCTCTTTTCCTATTGTAGAGTCCTCTATTGGTGTTGCTTCTTCGTTAATGTACCGATAATTCGTTATCTTTTCTCGGAAGGCCGCAAGTGACTTGTTGGTTAGTCTCCGGGCTTGGTGCAATGATGGATACAAGACCTGCGGAGCTGACCAGAGAGAATTTTGTCGGACAATTACTCAAAGTGGAACTATATGAGAAAAAGTTGGAGGCAGTAGTAGGTGGCCGGTCGAGAAAGACGAGGAGGCGTCTGCACCTAAGCTGGAGACGTATTGTCCAGGGCGCGGTTGCCGCCACTACTCTAAACCGCTGGCGTCGTTCGCTTTCTGAAAGGCGTTTGCTGGTGCGCGCATCGTTCCTCTGCACTGCATCCGTGTGCAACGGGATCCGGATGACGACTACTGTCTGCGGAGACGTTGTGATGTGCCTGGCGGTGTGTTGCAGTCGCTAAAAGTATGGCACTGTTCAGGAGCGGGAACGCGGGCGAAATTTTGGGAGCCGGCGCTATTATAGCTCCGAAGCAAGTGATTTTCGCAGATCTGGACACTCTGGTTAGGATCATCGAGCCAATACGCTACAGGAGAACGAACAAAGCATAGGACGATCGCAACAAGTGCTGTGCGTGGCCACTGCACTGTCTGGAGAGTGGGCGGTCGCAGAGGCGGCTGCCTAGCATGGCACCGCACGCCGCGGGACGTGGCGGTGCTCTTGGCACAGCGTCGTTGTGCTCGCCAGCAGTGGCACTGCGCGTCGTGTCTCGAGTTCAATAACGCTCCTGTTTATGTTTCAAGTCTTGAGGACCGCTTACGCTCGAAACTAGTCGAAAAGAACCGAGCATGCACTGCGGTATCGCCGCAACGTCGTGCAAATGGACTGCCTCCAGGCTCTGGGCCAGGAACGCCGCCGCATGCCGAACAGTAGCGCTGTACCCAGTGCTGAGATCTGGGATAAAATGAACGTACACGCGTTTGCCGCACGGTTTTACGAACCTCCCTTGCCTTGCTGCTTCTTCTCGTCACTGTCCTGGTTCACATCCTTGAATTCTGCCTCGGGGGTCTCGCTTTGAGACTGTTGCGCCTGCTGGGTAGATTGCGAGGCCTGCGAGGCTCGGTAGATTGCCTCGCCGATGCGCATGGCCGCTTGCTGCAATACCTTCGTCTTTTCGCGTATCGTATCTGCAGCGGTAGCGTCTTTCTCGAGGACTGCACGCAGGTCTTGTGCAGCCTTTTCGACGGTCTCCACGTCAGTAGCACTGAGTTTGGCCCGGTGCTCGCTCAGCGTTCGTTCTGTAGTGTACAAAAGTGAATCTGCCTCGTTCTTCGCCTCCACAGCTGCTTGGCGCCGCCGATCCTCTTCAGCGTGCATTTCAGCGTCCTTAATCATCTTCTCAATCTCTTCATTCGACAAGCCGCCGGAGCTCGTGATTACCACCTCATTCCGCTTTCCAGTACCCTTATCAACAGCGCTGACATGGAGGATACCATTCGCATCGATATCGAAAATCACTTCAATCTGGGGAACACCACGCGGCGCCGGGGGAATGCCGACCAAATCGAACTGTCCCAGGAGTTTGTTCTCGGCGGCCATAGGTCGCTCGCCCTGGAGAACCTTGATACCAACCTGAGTCTGGTTATCAGCTGCGGTGCTGAACACTTGACTTTTCTTCGTTGGAATCGTCGAGTTTCTCGGAATCAGCTTCGTGAAAACCCCACCAAGAGTCTCGATGCCCAGCGAGAGTGGAGTTACATCCAAGAGCAAGATATCTTTGACGTCACCGCGCAGAACGCCTCCCTGGATTGCCGCACCCATCGCCACGACCTCGTCGGGATTGACGCTCTTGTTCGGAGCTCTACCGAAAAAGTCTTGAACCAGCCGTTGCACAGCAGGCACGCGAGTCATACCGCCAACGAGTAGCACATCAGAAATATCTTTCGCAGACATTCCCGCATCTTTCAGGCAGAGCTTCATGGGCTCCATTGTGCGCTGCACAAGATGGTCCACTAAAGACTCAAACTTCGCTCTGGTGAGCTTCATGTTCATATGTTTCGGTCCACTGGCGTCCGCTGTTATGAAAGGCAAGTTGATCTCAGTCTGCATGGTACTGCTCAACTCGACCTTGGCCTTCTCCGCCGCTTCGCGCAAGCGTTGCAGGGCCAGCCGGTCTCGCGACAAATCGATGCCCTGATCCTTCTTGAACTCGCTCACCAGATGGTTCAGCAGCACGTTATCAAAATCCTCGCCACCGAGGTGCGTATCACCGTTCGTCGCTTTCACCTCAAAGACACCGCCCGAGATTTCTAGGATCGATACATCAAATGTGCCACCACCGAGGTCGTACACTGCTACAACTCTGCCTTCATCCGCTTTGTCCAAACCGTACGCCAACGCCGCCGCTGTTGGTTCGTTTATAATGCGCAAAACATTGAGCCCTGCAATACGACCAGCATCCTTCGTCGCTTGCCGTTGTGCGTCATTGAAGTAGGCTGGCACAGTGATCACTGCATTATTCACTGTGCGGCCCAGGAAGGACTCCGCTGTTTCCTTCATTTTTTGCAGTACGAATGCACCGATCTGTGCTGGCGAATACCGATTGCCTTGGGCCTCCACCCAGGCGTCCCCGTTGTCGGCACGAACGATTTTATAGGGCATGATTTTCACATCGCGTTGAACCTCCGGGTCTTCGTAGCGCCGGCCGATCAAACGCTTGGCGGCAAATATCGTATTCTCTGGGTTCGTTACTGCCTGGCGTTTCGCTGCAATGCCTACGAGCCTCTCACCGCTGGACGTGAACGCCACCACCGATGGTGTCGTGCGCTGTCCTTCGGCATTCTCGATGACTCGGGGCGCCTTACCCTCCATGATCGCAACGCACGAGTTGGTTGTGCCGAGGTCGATTCCAACGACATCGCCTTGTACAGCGCCTGTTGAGCGAAGGCGTCGCTGCGGAAGGAGCGACGGCTGGCGGAGTTCCACCACCGGTTCGGGAACCTTCAGCGTAGCCAACGCCGGCGCCCTGTGCAGGGCACGAGCGCCTGCACGTAGCAGGAAACGCAACATACGCAGTGTTCACGCGTAAAGCACAACGTCAGAATTGACTTTGCTTCTGCTCCGGACGCCGCCGACAAACCCGGGTACCACCCCAAGGATTTTGATCGACGCCGCCGCCGCCGCGGTGTCCGCTTCCCAGCAAAGCGGACAGAGAGTCCATGGAAGCCGCCGCCCCAGCGTCCAGCGACTGGCGTGAAGCGTCGCGGCGGTGCGCAGCGGTACGCGATTCTCGGAAGGCGTCGAATGTGCGTGTCGTGCGTCGACTGAACCCGGCACCCGAGGTGGCGCGAATACGGCGTCCCAACAGGTATTGCAGTTTCTCCACAGCGCGTTCTACGTTCAACTAGCACCAGATGAGTCTCCTTTTGATAGGCTGAGGCTTCCTTTGTCCGATAACCCAACAGGTGCAGCGTCTATCGCGGGCATTGCATGAATTCAGTGCAGTTTCACAGCAACGTGGCCTTGCTTGCGGCGCCTAGAGGTCGCACGAAAGCTGGATGCGTGCTGCTTGTCGAGGTGCTCCAATCGACAGCACGCAATGTGCTTGTGGCATGCTTTACGTCGGAGGCTGTGGAGGACCTTGGGTGGCTTTTCAGGTTCGAGACTTGCGATGGGCTTTCTGTGATATGCTTTTACGCAAAATGTATCGGTGGCCGTAGACGAATTTCTCCGCCGAAAAGGCATCTACATGAGCATGGACGCGTTGGTGTTGCTGTTGTTGTGAGCGCGACACAGTGCTTATATACGGCCGCGCTGTCGGCAACAACGGAAGAGGTCGCGCTGGACGCTGAGAATCGCCATGGATTCTGTGCCAAGGGCCCGCGTATTAGCGTAAGGACGTCCCTACGTGCAGTGCAACTGGACACGGGCGGTTGGGGCGGAGGGAACCCCTGGTCATCGGGGCCAGCGATCAAACCGAGGAGCAGCGGACGTGGCCGCTCTTGCTCATTCGCGTTTGAGCGATGAAGCGTGTCTGAAGCTGTGCAAGTTTTCGGCCAAGAATCGATATCGCGAACGCTGCACCGGATCAGGACGCTGTAGCGGAGAAGACGCATGGCTTTTGCGTGCATCCGCTGCGTTCCACAAGTTCAATGCGAGTCCGTCGCCGAGAACTAGGCGATGCATTACTCGGCCAAATGACGCCGGTAACTCCCCAGTACCCTGATGAAAGTCGTAATCTCTGCGAGGTGGTTAAGCGCGTTATTCGTTTTGGTATCCGCGAGGCTGGCAGATATGTCCAGGTAAAAAAGGTACTCCCATCGACGCCGATCTGGAACGTTCTCCACGTCGGCGTTGTCCGATACTCCCCTGCTGGCAATGGACGCAAGCGTATCCGACCTACCGTTCGTCGAACTTGCACGGAGCTGCGCGCTCTCCCGGGAACGCAGATGTCGAAGGGACCTCAAATGGCGGGACTCAATTTTGGTAAGATCAATATCTCGGAGAGCAAAGACCGAGAGCGCCTTGAATAGGGCTCCCGGCGTGTTGATCAGCGAGAAGGCGATCGATGTCTTGGCCGGTACCCCAAGCGGTGGCGCTGCACAAGGCGTTCGCGCCAGAATCAGGAAACGCGTGAAGTTCTCAGGTTCATCCTCTATATCTTCACGCAAGATATTCAGAGCGTAGATTTGCGCGGCACGAGCCCCTGCGATAGCCGCACGATCCCGATAGCCCTTATCGCGCAGGAGACGTGCACTGCCTGCAGTATCCAGCGCTACTTCGCGGGTAAGTCCGTTTTCGGACAGGAACTTTTCACACTGCGCAAGCGCCATCGGATGACTCTGGACAACGCGCACATCTTTCAACTCGACGCCCTCAAGTGCCAGCAAGTAGTGTCGCACGCAAAAGTCGACCTCACCGACAATATGGAGTTGATGCTGGAGCAACAAGTCATAGTTGCGGTGGATCGTTCCGGCCAATGAGTTCTCAATCGGAAGAACAGCTCGATCAGCGCCGTCTTTCTCAACAAGCTCAAAAACCTTTTCGAACGTCTCACAGGGCACCAGCTGGAGATTTTCCCCAAAGTACTCGATTGCAGCTGATTCCGAGTACGCCCCAGGCTCGCCCTGATATGCAACGCGGAGCGGAACCTCTCCAGCGTTCCAGTCCGGTGAAGACACTCCATCCGAGTGAACGACAAGTTCAATCATTAAGTCTTACCGATATGGCAGTTCCAGGCACAGTTTCGCACGCAGGCCAAGAGAAACTGCACCTGGAAGCGTCCAGTGCACAGCGTGCAGCGCCCGGCGGCGCGTGCACGGTGGCGTGCGACGCAGAGCCCGCAGATCGCGCACGCAGCGAATCGTGCGTGCAGCGGTACGGGCAGGCTGCGGGGCGCGCGGCGCTGGAAACGACCGTTGCGAACGCAGCGCTCTGCGTCTCTCGAGGTATTGGTCCGCTCTGTGCTTTCGCGGTGAACGAAGCCATGGACTATTCGAAGAAAGCGTTGGAAATCAAGAATATTGAACGGGAAGTCGAACTTTGTTGTTCAGAGATTCAGAAAGCGGTTGAAGATGCTGTACTACTCGTTAGGAACAGCTTCCACTCGCAGTTGATTCGAATGCCTCGCAAACTGAGGGCGACGCGATTATGTGCTCTTTTCACCGCTGAGGAGCTACAGACGATAGGCTACGTCCTAGAGGGGACCGATCGAGGGAGTACTGTCGAAACTTGTGTTACGCAGCCCACGGCTTCCCAGTCTTCGTCTAGTGGCACGCGGAAACATGCGAAGCAGAGCTCGCGAGCCGCACGTGCGCTGCGGATTGCGGCACCTGGAACAACCTCGCTGAGTAGCCGACGGCGAGCTGTTCAAGCATCCGCAGTCACTGAAGCGACACGTCATACAGACTCTGAGCATGGGGAGTCACAAGGAGCGGCCGTGTCGGCTCCACAGGCACCAGCGGAGCTGGAGACTGCACTGCGCCACATGTTAGAGCAGCTCCTGGCCAAACAGAAGCAAGTCATTGGAGATGGGGCTGACCATGTACCCAACTTGTTGCTGGATATGTTGCGCGAGAAGGTCTTTCGCGATGCTGAGCGAGCAGAACAAGTATCTCCTCGATGGACACCAGATCTGGCCTCGGCACCAGCGCGATAGGCACATAGCTGACTCGCGAGTTTCGTCTCCGGCGTTATTTTTAAGGAAACGGGTATTTACGCCATTGCACTTACATGGATTAGTACATTTACGCGATCGCTCGAGGCCTTTCCTTCACCAATCGTGCATGGGAAGTTGTACCCGCTGCTCTTCCATGTTTTGTAAATACAAAGATCATTGCAGCGGCATATAAAGCGTTGTGGGCTAGGTCGCAAGCTCGGATCGAGTCCTCCAGTTTTCCATCTCTGATCATGAAAATTTCGTTCGGCTCTGCACTCTGACTAGAAATAATGTGGGTAACGTTCTTTCGCCCAGGGCAAATGCGTTATATGATGCATACGGAAGCCTTCTCATGATTTGAGCGACAATGCGGCTAATGTGTTGGTGTTCATCGCTGTCGCACTTACTAGAGCGTGCCCAAATGTACGGGAAGGTGCGCCAAAATGCCACGATGGTAGGGCGATAGAATATTGCAGGCACGGTCGCGAGGCGGAGCGTATGCGCTTCGGCTTCGGTGCGAAACCATGTATCGTGGTTGCAGATGCACCATTGCCCTCGAGGTCGCTCGCCACAAAGCGTGCAATTTCAGGGTTCGCACTGTGAGGTCACACGAGGAAGCAGAATGCTGGGGAAGCCACAATACAGCACGTACCTCCGCAGGTATGTTTTCTTCGTCGATGTCAGCACAGTCGAAGCAGTTATAACAGTGCATTATGCATAGATCTGCAAAGCGCATCAGTTGGAACATTTTTGATGGCGAGCAACGAACGAAGCATGCTCTGCAGAGGAGACAGGTTCTTGAGCCATAAAGGCTCCCTGCCGAGCGGGCACGAAACCAGGGTGCCCGAGAAGTTTCGAGTCACAAGCGTGTGTTGGGATCGCACGAGAGGCGTTCGCGACGCGGGAGCGCTGGCGTTTGCCAGCTCCGTTTCTTCTCTGTAGCCCCGCAGAGCGAATTTCCCTGAGCCAGATTCCGGAGAACGCAAATGTACAATCTTGAAGCAGCGGACACGAACGAATCTCAGGCATCGTCGGAAAAATTCGCTCCATCTGTCATGGAGACCGTTTCTGTGCAGCCCAGATGCACTACCGTGAACCAGCAGACACGTGCAGATTTTGAGCATCATATGCAGGGGTCGCTCGACTGGTCACGGAAACGCGAGGAAGAGGATTCCACAAGGCGGCTAACAGAGAATCGGTGAACGCTTTGCCGAGCTCTATCTATGCGATATTTGATGCATCGGCGCCCTTGTCAGCAGGTCAAAAAGCGAGTGCTGGACGGACGCGTTTAGTATCCCCTTGAGATGGATTCCAAATGTCTTCCCGTTACACTGAACTGTTCAAGTGCAGCAAGCGAGCACGCCTCGCATTGAAAAACAGGGGCGCGCACTCTTCAGTGTATCCTCTCTGCACAGTACAAATACCGCTTAAAGGGCGGCGCATACTCTAGAACGTGCAAAAGCGCATGAACGAGCTGCAAATGGCAGCAACATTTGCCCTTGACGAAAGCACGATCATGAAATACACCTCCATTAGTTGTTCGCTCGACGTGTTCGTTTCCCTCAAACAGAAACTGCACCTTGATGGAGCAACATGTGCGGTGAGGGTGATGCCCATCATACATGCGCGTGTCCTGGCACTCCTGTAAGCTGTCGCTTGCGATACACCCTGCAAACTCAACAGAATTACCCCAACCCCCCATGAGGAGGTTATCTCCTGCGGCTCGAGTGAAAATTCTCCAAACGTCGACCATTGCTCTTTATGAAACGGCTTCAACATGTATCCACTTGTCTAGTTTTGAAAGTGCATGCAAAACGCCCGAACCATGACGTTTTCACCCATGGTGGCTTTCCTAAACTGCTTGTGACGGATTTTCCTCAGCAAACCCATACGAAGTTTCTAATCATTTTTCTACGAAGCGGTGGCAATATCACCCGCTTGTCCTGGACTGCGCGCGGCATTCGTTGCTTACGTATTCCCGCCTTCAAAACTACGTGACCTCGGTCTACGCCGACGGGTGCTTCTTCCGTCACTTCTCCTGGGGCGTCTACTTTGTCCCCTTCGACCGTCACTGGCCCCAGCGTGTTGTGAGACCGGGCCCTCACCGCGCTCGTACTCGGCTCGTTTCACCGCAATGATGCGCTCACGCATGGTGGATCCGTCTAACGCCGCGATCGCTGCCTCCGCTTGTTCGAGCGTTTGCAACCGAACGAAAGCGAAACCGCGGATCCGCCGAAGCTGTCGATCCCAGGGAATGAATATGTCTATGACATCACCATATGGGCGGAAGAGCTCGAGTAAGTCCTCCTGTCTCGTTCCAAAGGGAATATTTCGCACCATGAGGCCTACGGAGTTTTGCAGCTCACTTTCGCTCGGTCTATTCGGGAACGGCCTACTTGATTTGGGTTTCGCGGCGCCCTGCTCTGTCGTTTCTCCTATTAAGGTCGCTCCGCCCGGGGAATCCTTTGCGGTGTGGCTGAGGGAGTCTCCCCCATGGGCACCGTCGCCTGTCGAGCTCGGTGGAGCTGACGAAAGTGCCTCGTTACCACTCATAGCCGTAAACTCGCGAACAAAAGTCGATGATTTTGAAGGCTTACGGCCCTAGTTCCACGCTGAGAAACGCGAAAACCCCAACAACACCGAACGGGCTGCCCAAGCCAATAGAACTCCTCCGAGTGCGTTCGCGGCGCGACGAACTCTAGTGCAAGCGGCCAGCACTACTCTTTAGTCGACTGTTGACACCTCTACGTGCCAAGGCTGCTAGTGCAAAGAGGGTGAATCTTTCAAGAGAGTCGTCCAAACTCGCTGGAGCCGCGCGTCAAACTGCCAAAGAAAAGTGTATATTGCTTTCCGCGCTCGTGCGCTTGCACTCTGAATTCTGAACCTGGGTTGGCACCGAGGCCGCCGCGCGTCTCGCCGGGCATTCAATCGCGTCTCGGCAGCAGCGAGCGTGCGGCTCAGGCCTGCGCGATTTCTACCCTCGAGCTCCCGGCAGAGGCATTTTGCGGCCATAACCGACTTCCTGCCGCCGCGCAAACAAGCCGCCGCCCCAACGTGCATGCAATTACGTGGGGCAGCTATGTCTAAGTGTCGCGAATCCGTATGGCGCTGCTCGGGCCCGCTCGTCGTCACGTAACGAAAGGGCGCGCAATGCCATCTGCGTTCGCGTTGCGCAGCAAGCGGTATGCGCCTACTTCGGCACGAAGCACTAAGCTTGTACAGAGAAAGCCTCCGCACTTGTAAAGCTTTCACCTGGCAACATCCATCGGGCAAGGCGTGGCGAGAGATCCTTGCGGAGACGCTCCGTAAGGAGTTTGAAGCGGGTCGTCTTGAAACGCAACCGGATAGAATCCTGGAGTTGCTTGTCAACGGCCGGGAGGCCCTTCGAAAAACACAGGAGCTTTTAGTTCAAAAACAGCGTGAACTACAGAAACGGCAGTCGCTCAGTTCAAACTAGCCAAGGGACACTTTCACTGTGTACCTGAGTGGTCCGGCATGATGCTGCTTGTGAGGCCCTCGCGTTGTAGTCCCTGGCAGTACTCTTCTGCGAGTTGTTTCCAGGTCGTTGTAACCGTTGCGACGCCGGCTTTGTGAGCATGCACTGTAATACGGTGGGCCTTGTAGCGGGTCAACGTCTTCACCACTTTGACGAGCGTATGTGTAACATAGTCGAACGTGTGAATATTATCGTTGTGCAGTAAAACACGCCACATCGGCTCTTTTGCCGTCTTTTCTTTTTCTCGAACGGCTGGCTTCGTCTTTGTGATGACAGCAACGCCCCCACCTTCTCGTTCTCGTTCCCCGGACTCGTCACCGCCGGGAGCACCTGCTCCCGTGCCCGGGGCGAACTCTGCTGGCTTGCCTCCAATCTTGCCGGGTCCTTTACGGCCAATGTCAGCCATTTTCAGAGACCTCAGCGTCCTCTCCCTTTGGGCGTGTTCTGCGGAGATGGAGACACCACCTGCGGAAAAACGGGGCCAGCGCTGACATCCGACTCGCAGGTCGCGCTGCGTCCCGGCCGCACTCCGGTTTCGAGGCCACGGCGCAAACACACAGAACGCCGTGCTGTGACTTTGTGGTTGCAAACCTTGGTTATCCCGACTCATTCTCAAAGGCAACAAGAGGCTGCTGCGAAAACTTTCGGAAAGAACGATAGTGAGGTGAACACCTTCAGGAAAAGCAATAGAACGCAGAGAGCTCCAACGTGTTCGCAAAGGGTCGTGCAGACTCCGTCGCGCACGCACTTGCAGTACGCGCAGTGGTGACGCGCAAACCGCTGCGGCCTTGACGTATGTCCGTAGTCGTGGAGCGGGGACGGCATTCCGTGAGGTTTGTTCAGCTTGTTCTGCAAAACGATAAACGTTCTACAATCATGGAGTATATTTAGACACGCCCACTCAAAGACGATTTCCGGCCATTTTTGACAAGGCGCTTGCGATCGGTTCCTGCTTCTCCTTGTACCATCTTGAGACTAAGAGGGTGCCCCACAGTGTTGGATCGCGCGTGTCAGCCTTACGGGTCTCGTCTTTAACACCGAACATCGTCTTAAATTGATAGCAGCATGAAAGTCACGGTTTACGAACTCCTTGATTTTATTGCTGCTGGTTGAACGCGCCGTTGGAAGGAGACCTCGAACTCGGGCCCTCGGTGCAGTTCCCTGCTCCGTCAGCTCTTCGTACTTTTCTATCGCTCTCGTGCACTGCTGCCTGCGCTCCATCCCTACGCTCTGAAGTATGCACCCCCAACTCGTAGTGTGGGTCGGATTTTCGAAAGTCATCCATCGGTACTGGGAAAAAACGGCGTGCGCACTTCACGTAGGCACGCGTCGACGAAGTGGGTATGCTACCTTTGTTGGGTGCCCAGCGCCCTGCTAGATATGCTACTACGAGCTTTTGACTCTCGTCTTCCTTGAGGGCGCTCAACTGACTCATGATCTTGGCGAATGCATGCTGCCCCCTCTATACAGGTTCATACGCTGACGAGCCCGCCGGTGCTCTGTACACTCTTTCCACAGCTCCTCGTCATGAGCAGCACGAGTTTCCATGAACTCTAGAAAAGCTTGAAAGTCCACTCCGTTGAGAGGTACCGGGCTGAGCGCCTCCAAGTGCTCATTCCCTCCTGCATTTCACGTCTCAGTCTTTTTCCTCGTATTCATTATTCCCGAATCTCGGTAATATCTCGCTCTTGAGAGCTTTAACAGACGCATGTCTTTCTAACGTATGTTGCCGTCGATACCATCTTCCGCACACTTGGGTGCAGCGGTGGTTATGATATTCATGTTCCCAGGGCCCGCGCCTCCAACAAAGTCGTTCTCCTGCACCTCCTGCGTCGCCAGATTCGCCTCCTTCCTATCCTCATGCTTCGTCACGGGCGATATCGAGGGTGGAATAGGACAATCTGTCTTCAAGCGCCGAAAGGGTACGCATATGGATACTCCATCGCTGTCGATCGTCCCTGTGAATATCTTTTTCGTATTTTTTTCAGACGTTTGAAATCAAAGATATTCTTACAGTACGTCTCCCGGTTTTCACCGGTGAATTCTATCTTCCTCACATCGAACTCCGGACTGATCTCCATGGTGACGTAAAGGGCTGCGGAGTCGATTGTCACAAAATGTGACTTGATGTTGAACAACGGAACGACACTGAGGCGCTTCCTGAGAAGCGCAACCTCCCGTTTCTCTGCTTCTTCCTTTTTACCCACACCCAGCTCCATCTCCGCCTTGCGTTCGATTTCTCGGTCCAAAAACACGAAATAGCGTAGGATGAGGGGACGACATCCTTCTCCATCTTTTCTCATATCTGATACCTTTTCTATTTGGTTGACCAGCCAAAGAACCGCACGGTGCTCTTGAACAGCCCCACGGATAACAGAATCTTCATTCCTGATAATGTGCAATGTCTGCTTGCTGAAGAATTCGATCTCATCTTCATGCTGGCAACCGTTTGTGATGGCATTGGTAGTGTTCCATATCCCGTTACGAGGGAGGCCCGGGCACAGCGCAAAGATGGAGCGAATCACGAAACGTTCGAGGTTCATAATCATTTGGTGCCTCAGGTTCGTAGCGCACTGCATTGCTCCCTATTCGTGAATACGCGAATCACCCCTGTATCGAATACCGTTGAAGCGGTACTCAGCGTGGTTTTCGTAGAGGGCATGCACTCGCTCATTTCTCGTCGACGCCTACTCTGTGCCAAACATGGGGTGGCGAGCAAATGTCTTGTTGAAAAATTCCTCCGGAACCTCGACTATTTTGATGCCCGTAACGTCATGGTACATCTTACTCACCTTACGCATTAGCCAAGACGAAGCCTTGATAATACTCATGGAGTACGACTCGACACGGTTTCTGATAGCCTCTCGCAACTTTTGTTCGTACGGATCATTTATTTGACGTAGAAGAAAGGCTTCCATTGCCATCTCGTCATACTGTCGCTTCTCATGCAGCTTTTGACGCCTGGCCTCCTGCATCTGCTTCTTCGTCTTCTCCTGTTCCTCTGGGCTCAGCATTGTTTTTCATTTCGTGTCGAACCTGGCGACACTGGGCCTCCAGGATCCTGGACTTGTATGTCCGTAACTTTTCCTTGAATTTTTATTTTTGAAAGTGAGCGCACTTCGAACGCGTATGCTAAAAAACGAAAAAACTCTTGGACACGCTCGCTTGTGGGCTGAGGCAGAATTGCTACCAAACACTATATTTTGCTAGGACTTGAACGCAAATAGAAAGCATGCGTTCGAGCAACACGCTTAATATTGGTAGACCATGATGTTGTCGTACATGGACCTCGTCCCCAGCAACAGTGCATGCTCCACATGCTGCATCGCGTGTTTCCGGTGCGAGTCTACATTTGAGAGGGGTCGCGTTTCCCATCAGCGGTGAGATATGCGTCGTGTCTAATGCCTGCGAGATATGGATGGGCACGTATCGAGCGCATTATAGAAAAAAGAACAAAAACTAGGCACAAACTAGCGACGAGATAACAATCCCCACCTCTTCGGTAAAAGTGAGAAGAGGAAAAAGTTTGCCGCATTCGCGAAAGTATACCTTCCAGTAGGGAGATCCCGCAACCCGGACGAGGCTGCCTGGCTCGCGCTACAGTGAGACTCGGCAGTGGCTTGCGCTATAGTGAGACCTGAGCAGCTCGTCTGCGAAGCCGTTTATACTGGGGCAAGGAGCGGGTGTGCTGCGTCTGGGCGTCGCCCACGATGCAGTCATCTCCTAGTATATCGCTTCGCGCTGTCGCAGGCAGGACGTCTATCAGCGAAGATTGCAGGCTCCCAGAATGATTAGGAATCCCGACCTTGTGTCAAGAGCAGCACGCCTCGAGCCGACGACCTCAGTTGTAAGGCAAAGCCTTACTGTCCCGATGCTGCATCCGCACTAGCGGTTTAGGCCATACAGCGGATGTTCACGGCATGCACTTGGCGCACATAGAACGTACGAAACGACCATTACCTCCGAGAGAAAATATGGGTAATGGAACCTTAGGGCAGAGTGCGCCATAATGGACGCTTTCTCGAAAGCAACTGGGTGCATAGCTGCATACAATCCGAAAGTGCTGCACCGAGTTTTTGGTATCGATGACCCGGGTTCTATCAAAATGGAAGAGAGCACTGCTCGCTCTCTTCATGGTTTTCGATTTCTCGAACTCTGTTCGGATGTAAGGCCTCGGCATTCGAAGTGAAGCCATGCGTGCTTACGAATTCAATAATAGTTTTGGGATTCTCGGAGGCGTTTTTGGGTGGCTCCCTGGACTTGTAGCCGCCGGAACTCTTTCATTTGCGGGATCCGAGATGATTTGCGATGCCCCCAAAGGAGGGCTCGTCGAATGACCGAAACCGAGCATTCAATGCTTACGTACAAGTCTCCACGCTTCTCCTTTTCTCAGGTTTGGCATGCTTAAATCAAATACGTTTCAAGTTTTGGATCTTTCTCTCTCAATGTGATCCACGGACGCAGCAATGCACGTCACTGGATTGACGAGGAAAAACTTCGACCTGCTCCATTGGGGACATATTCAAGAACTCTTACTGAAAGTTCTCTAAAACTATCACGTCAAATAATCGATTCTGCTCAGAAGGACCAAGATTTGTTTATTTTTGGCCACCAAGGAGACGGCATTCAACGGCAGCACGATGCCTGTCTTGAGATACGCTTCCAAAGGCATCCGCCTCCTCTGTTTGAAAGCAAACGGGTCCCGCGCTCGGAGTTGAGTTATCGCAGCGCTGGCTTCCTGTGGATAATGCGCAACCGTTTTGTCTGATACGGGCGCAGACGGATCGAGATATGTCGACTTGATCTCCAGCCTATGGCTTCCTTCCGGTGCTTTTTCATTTTGGGCAGCATCGAGTTCCACAAATTCCGGATCAAATGCGAAACCATGCTCTTTACGGTGTCTCGGACAGAGTACTCGCCAAATGGCTCGCGCGAAGAAGCCGGTGATTGGAGCGTACAATACTGGGCATGAAACAGAGGAGCGCATCACAGGAAGCCCATTGCACCAGTCAACTACTTTTGCTGAGCGATGAGGTGAGCGTTTATGCACCACAAGGAAGCCCCCGGGGAGTAGGAAATGGGGTGGAAGCACGGGAACGTCTGAACTGAGCCAAGTGTACCCGCTGCGAAAGGCAAACGTATGCTATATAACAAGGCGATCAAACGGGCAAGCGAAGCGTAGATGGCGACCACCATCTGCGCATCAAACCTGTGAAAAACAGCAGGAAAGAACCAAGTTGAAACTTCAAACTCACCACCGACATCCTTTGAATGCCGATAACGATGCCGCGGCGAGAGGAGAGAGCGGCGATGGAAACTCGGATATGAGCGAGAGAAAAAGATATCTGCTTCCAAAACTGTCCCAAAATGTCTGACTTGCGATAATTGAATGAAAGCGAACGTTTCTCGTGGACACCCGAGTAAGGAGCGCGTCCCATTTTAATCTAAAATGGGTAGAATGACGCTGGAGCATCGTCTGTGTTCCAGTTTGAATTCGATATGAAAAACTGCCGCGTCAAAACATTCCACCGGCAGAACGCGAATCGTGGACACTTACTTCGTGCTACGCGAGAAGTGTGCTCGATTCAGCCGCAAAATCTTTCGCTGTTCCCACGCGCATTTTCGAGCGTTCCCGCTTGAAAAATACACATTAAGGTGCAACTTGCCACAAAACCGCCTTTACACAAACTTAGACTATGATGGCGACTGGTTTGGCGCGAGGACGGGGTTCGGTCCAGGCGCGCTCACGGCCGCCGGCTTGTGCCGTGGCTCTCATTTGCCACCAAGTATCAGCTATTCACTCGTGCGGGTGAGCTCAGAACATTTAAATACATGCGCTTTCAGTCTCAATGAGCCATACGTGGTCGTGAACAGGAAACACTGCGGCGCACTGGCGAGCCGTTCCAGAACACTGAGCCAGTCAAACGTTCACAGGCTAAACGTGCGCACTTCTGTCAGACAGAGCACTCGCATGGATCCCGGATGCGCACCCTGACCGGTGTGCCTCGAGCCGATGCCTCTCAAGGCAATCCAAAGCTGTTCTGTGTCTGCACGAAGGCAGCAGCGCCAACAGCGGCGCATGGAGCGTACCCGCAAGCGTTCGACTTGAGCGTCGCGCTCGGGACATTGCTAGGTCGATCTGGCCTCTATCCAATGCAGAGACTGGTTTGGAGTCGGTAGAGCATGGGGGAAGCTATGGGCGAGAGGTGATCACTGCTCTGGTTGCCAACAGCAATGACGCGTTTTGGAAATCCCTGTTCAATGACGCCCATTCAACGCTGCGACAAGCTGATCAGAGCTTCGTGCGGTTCGCATCAAAACGCCTCGAGGTCCAACGCGACAATTGCTGGAATTTTTGAAGCGGTTCGCACCTGTCTGCATACCAGACAAACTTACTAAATATGAGGCAGCTCGATGTTGAGCCTGCTGCACAAAACACTTACGAGTGAAGTTTTTCGTCCACGTCTCCAATCTATGAGACACATCCACGTCTCGTATGCGTCAAAGGCGGTCGGCCAGCGATAGGCCTTGTGTTCACGATATTTACCACATGAGATCGATGAGTCTTACCAGGAATCCCATGCATGCGCGAAGTTTATCTGCTTCCACGGAAGCGGCTTGCATGCACGATGTCGCTTGCCGCTTGACCCCAATCCATTCCCACTGATCGAGTTCGAAGCAGATCGTACCCCGAATGCCACTCTGGACGCTGAGCGCGTAGAGCGTCTCTCGTTCCAGTCTACACGTAGCATCGCGCATCGTACGCAAGGCATTTAAGGATGCTCTACCTCACCCGAAAAATCTAACCACGCAGGGCTTTCCGCCTCGATATAAATTTTCCTGCCTTCTGAAGTGGTGAATGCAAGCGCGACTGCATGCAAATGGTGACGGTTTGTTCCCTGTAAATCACTCAGAGAGCCGTAACGAACGTCGCCGTAAACAGGCATACCCAGAGCATGTGCATGGAGACGGATCTGGTGTGTCCGCCCCGTGACAGGTGCACACAGAACACGGTACAACATCGCTGGATGTGCTTCCAAGTCACCGACAAGACTATTCTCGGATTTAAGCGGCGTCCTGTTTTCGATGCGAAACCAAGTCTCTGCAATACGAACTGGACGGCGCATTCGATCGTGCAGACGTTGCCCGACGCATTCAAGAGGGTAGAGACGGTGCAGTCCCCGCCTTGTGGTGCCGTGCCCACTTATGACCCGTAGCACACACCCAACTTGAAACATGGGTGGCATTTGATCATCATGCTGCATATGTTTCCATTGCACTTGGTGCAAGTTTGCGATATAGAGCTTCTCTAGGCTGCCTGAGCGTCTTGTGGTCAGGGCATTCCAGACTTGATTCGCCAAAGGCGTTTTTCCAAAGAGTAAGATGCCGCTCGTATCCCGGTCGAGTCGGTTCGCTAGGCGCCAGGCCTGTGCACTTTGTCGGTGCTCTGGCGACTCAGACATCATGGCCATGTACAGAACTGTCGATGACAGGACCCCAGCGGGTTTAGAGTACGCGATAAATTCATCGTCCTCAAACAACTTTCGCGGTGGTTGTACTTGCCAGTCTGCGGGCAGACTGGCTGCATGGGCGCAAGGCAATCCGTCCCGCTGCGTTGAGAACTCCGGCCCTTCAGCCACATGCAGATGTTTCGCACCGCTCCATTCCCAGTGTTTCGTGTAGTACGACTCCAGGGTAGTGGCCCTTTGGCCGCGCTCGACCTCGACCGCCCTGCGGAGCTCGGGTTCGTCAGCAAGATAGGTTTCCGATGCGTCTAGACAGTCGAGTTTCAATAAAGTCGAATCGCTGCAGGCGTTGGAAAAGGCAGCAAGCTTGGCTGCTGACGCGCTTGCATCGCGCTCAGCGCTGAGGACAACGGTGTACGTGGCTCGCCAGAGCTTCGACGAAGTGTACGCTTGCACACGTGGTAAGTCGCCAGCCAGGCTCATACACTGGTTCGAGGAGCGTCTATTCTGTTCGGAAAACAACTTTTTACGATCGATTGAGTTTCCCCAGTGACCTGCACCAGGGCGTGATCGGTAACTTCGTTTCCAGTGCCTTGCGGCGCTGTGCACGTTTACCTTGGTGCGCCCAGCTTGGTGTAACACAACGCGCATGAGGCGCTACAGAGCGCAACAGGGAACAGACTCGTAACAAATCATTCAGCTTACCTCTAAAGCGCTCATTCAGTAGCACGTTCCAGGGCGGCCTCCGAGCTTATAGGTATTTGGAACGCAGTCGCAGCTGCAACAGCTTAGACCATAGCCGCTGGTTATCCCCGTCCCAGAACTGGAGACTGTCAACTCGATTCTGTTTCACTCCTGGTGCGTTGCATCGCAGCAGATCGGGATCCCTATGTAATATACTCTGCAGATTCTAGACGAATTGCCTGTGGGGTATGTTCGTTACTGAAGTGTCCATGGAGGACAGCATTCCTCCTTCAGGTCCGTCATACCACAGGACTCTGATGATTGAGGAACAATGGAAGAAACAAGTATGTGCGCTCTGTGGCAAATACAGATATTTTTAGAGACTGCTTGCCGTCAATGGTAGAAAACGACACGTTGATCATCTTAAGAAAAGCAAAGGATATGGTCATAGCCGTCACAGGTGTCTCCGTTTTCTCAACAGCTTGTTCCTATGGTCCTGGAAACCCTGGGACACTGTCGCAGAAGAGTCCTAACTCACCCAAGGGCATCGTCCATCGTGATTGCATCGACAGCGTTCCTGAAACGTCGCTATCCGTATAAAGCAGAGAGACGTCAGTTCGTGCGTTTTAGTCGATGAGACGTGCGTCGGACGGAACGGCCGGTGCATGTTTGGGCATTCGCGGAGAGGGAGATCTTTCTAGGTCCGATCGAGCACGATGAGAACGACAACATCATCCTCTGTTCGAGCTGCGGTGGATTGATTTGGCTCCTTCAGCTTCACTCGTAGAGCAGGCACGTACAACAGCACCCACTTTGTCGAATCATAGAAGACTTTCCTCTGACCTTTGGCGGCGTCCCTCTACAGCCAGACGCGGCATTTCACCATTCCTCTTGCGTTCGAGCTTTCGACGAATGTGTTGGGGTAGAGCTGCTTTTCATTTCTCCGTACTCTACGTGATTAAACCTCATCAGATAAGTCTTTCATATCGAGAAAGGTAAAGATCGCTCAACTGTGCGAATCGCTGAAGCTTTCAGCACACGGCGACAGCGGGCTATAATTCATCTTTCTTCCGCAAAAGCCACCCCCCTCCAGAAATGTCCCCACCTAAAGGCGTAGGGAATTGCATTCATTTGCAGTAAGAAAAAATGCAAGGGAAAGGAATGGATATGGAATTCGAGGACCCTGGAGGGCCGGTATCGCCCGCTGCCGAAAACAAACGGAAAAATCCTCTTCTCATCACCCATCGAAGGCAAAAAGTAGCAAGTGACGAAAAGCACGAAGGAGAGGAAGGCAGTAGATAGGCGAGAAAAAGCGTTTGCCCGACGGGTCGATGACGAGACCCTAGTCGCACAGAGGGCATGCGTTCGAGGACTCCTTGCACTGATGAGTTCCACCAGAGGCCATGAGTGCACAGAGTTCGTGAACCGAGACCTCAACGCCACCATCGATTTCAGCCGATGAAGACGAGACCTACGGCGCTGACGCGATCCGATGCTGTGAGGCAGCGACTCAGGCTCAGGATCTACGAGGCCAGGCTGAAGCCGATATAACAGTCGAGAGGTAAAAAGGCTGGGAGGCGTCTGCGGGTAGGTATATATATACTCGATGGTTATGAAACATTTTCGTACCAGTGACGTGCCAAGTGACTCTGGTTATGCTTTTGTTACCCCTGCAGCAAGCCCGACACCGGGGCCGGCGCCTATGCGATCGCTCAGCAGCAACCTTCACCTGGGCGTGCAGGGAAATTGCGAACAGCACGGCAATGACACGCTTGCGTCGCTGTGGTTGCAGCCCAGGGCACAGAACACGTTCCAGACGCCTCAGGGCTCAGCGTCTAGGTCGTACAACATGGCGCATCGGGTAACTCGTGAGCGAACGTTAGGCAAGGTTGAAGATTCGAAGAAGCCGAATAATGCAGCTCCATTCCTTGCAGGAATCTTCACGCAGAATCCTGAAGGGTCTCCAAGCGACTCGTTCCTTTCTCCCGGTTTACAGGGAGAGCAGCCCCCACAACTCGCGCTTACTCAAGAGGAGACTAGAACGAAAACCTTATTGAACCTTTTTTTCGATAATGCTCATGGGATTCGGAGAAACTGTGCGGATTCTGCTGCCCTGGCATCGAAAGAAGGCGACGGATGGGTATCCATCTCGTGGAAGGAGTACGGTAGACTGGTTTGTCAAATCGCTAACGGCCTGAGGCAATGCGGGTTCGAGGCCGGCGACCACGCTGCCATCTTGGGTTCGAACTCACCCAGATGGCTTATCGCGGACCTGGCGGTCATGTGTCTTGCAGGCTGTACCACCGGTCTATATCCGAACGATCTAGCGGAGCAAGTTGCGTTTGTCTGTGAGAATTTTCGAGCGAAAGTTGTTTTCGTGGACTCTGAAATGCAGTACGCAAAGCTGCTAGATACTGCGGAAATGCTTGGGGAGCTTCAGCTCGTCGTGCTCATGAATGATACCACACGAGAAGTTTCGCCTCGATGCGGTCGGAAACCACACTGGAAAAATATTTCGTGGAGCGAACTATTGAAAAAAGGCCGACGGCACTTTGAGAGCGCAGCAACGAACATTGAACGCCAAGCGAGAGCCATTTTGCCGTCGGCAATCTGCATGACCGTATACACTTCGGGGACAACGGGAAAACCCAAGGGAGCATGCTATCGACATCGCAACCTTTATTTCATTGCAGAGGAAATATCCCGTTGTGTAGGTTCAAACGGCGGCGATATTACACTGTCGTTTCTCCCACTCTGCCATATCGCGGAGCGCATTCAAGGTGAATTGCTTGCTATCTATGATGCGAATGCCGTCTATTTTGCGGAGAGCTTTGCTACAGTGAAGAACAACCTGGCGGAGGTGCGTCCGACCCTGTTCCTGTGCGTGCCAAGGGTATGGGAAAAGTTTGCGTCCGCGCTCAAGCAACGCTTCGCCTCGGAGGCGCTCCTTCGACGCGCCGTCATCAGCCAGGCACTCCGAAACGGCGCATCCATTGGTGAGTGTCGCAACAGCATACGCGGACAACGGCCAGCCATCTGGACCACCGTCCAGTGGCGCCTCTACCAGAAGCACATCATTGGCAAAATCCTGACGCAGCTTGGGCTCGATCGATGTCATACGTTCGCCTCGGGAGCAGCGCCGCTGAATCCAGAGATCTCACGCTTCTTCCGGAGCATAGGTATCGACATCGCGGAGCTGTATGGCCAGAGCGAGAGCACGGGTGTCATCGCGCTGACGCCAAAAGGCGCCATCAAGCCGGGGACCGCGGGCCTGCCCCTCCGTGGGATTCAAGTAGTTCTTGGTGCGGATGGAGAAATCCTCGCGAAAGGCGATAACGTCTTCGCTGGTTACTACAATGATGCACGAGGTACTGCCCAAGTTATTGACAATGCTGGGTTCTTGCACACCGGTGATGTTGGCAGTTTCGATGAGGACGGCTATCTTGTTGTCACCGATCGCCTGAAAGATCTGATTAAAACATCAGGCGGGAAATTCATCGCGCCTCAGCCAACAGAAGCGCGGCTTAAAACGTTCGACGGCATAGCCCAAGTAGTGGTTATTGGCGACGGAAAACCGTACTGCACTGCACTGATTACGCTAGATGAGGGTGCGCTCCCGGCGTTGACCTCTAAGATTGGCATAGAATCTACGGAGTCTCGCCCCGATATACTCTCCAGAGATAAGCGAATCATTGATGTGATTCAGCATTACATCGATGAAGTGAACGCGACACTGCCGTCGTATGCAACGATCAAGTACTTTCGAATCCTTCCCACCGAGCTTACCGTGGAAGGCGGCGAGCTCACCCCAACCCTGAAAGTTAAGCGCCGTGTCGTACAAGAAAAGTACGCCCATGTCATCGATGAAATGTACGTCTCAGGTGAGAGGGCAACCGCTAAAGCATCCGGGAACGCCCTTCGAGTGGCACCATAAAGGAATAAGGTAGAAGCTTTTCGTGCAGAGCGTGCGTTCGCAAGGGCACTGACACGTTCCTGTCGTCATGGGCAAATCGACTGAATCATGAATGCATATGCATATGGCAGCGTCTATGACATTTCGCTGTTCAGAATACATGCACCAAACGACACCCGTAGCAGAATAAGATTGAATATATCCATTTACTCGGGCATACACGCCAAACTTTGGGCCTCTTCTCACAATTGTCAACACCAGCCCCTGGCGGCTTTGTCGGCGGCTGCCCCAACTCCCTCTCTCATATCTTCGGCTCTGAACGCGCTAGACGCCTGTTTTGCTGAAGCTCTATTGTCAGTAGTCCACGGTTGTTCGCACCTGCCTCAGAGTCTCGATCTCGCCGCATCCGACTGCTGTTTACGCTTCACCTGCACAGACGAAAGTTGTTACTGCCTTTTCACTTGCTATTTCCCTCTTCTTTGTATACAGCGTCGGAATGCCTTTCACAACGGGGACACTTGACTGTATTCAGGTGTTCCAATAGGCCCGCAATACGTGCTTCTCCTCCGAGAGCTCCCCATGCCACGTCAAGACTCGCTTCAGAGGTCAATGTATGCCCTTGAACGGCACGGAAGGTTCACCTCGATATCCTCCTCCGTTTCCGTGCCCAGAGGCATACGGTCTGATCACCGACTTCCTCTGGACGATGCGTTCCAAGAGTGCATTATCCGCTGCACTCAAAAGCGTACGATGTCCCATTCGATAGAAGCTTTTTCTACCCGATACTGTTCACGATGAAAAAAAAGTACCGCAGACAAAATCAAGGCTGGAGACCAACTCGGATATAATCATCTGTCTGCACTCGCTACTTACAAAACTGTGATGCACTCTCCATTGGAAGCGATCGCTGCTATAACTCAAGTACGAGTCCCAGAGCGCTTTCGACGCAAACAGATGAGACGAGAGCGTCCGAGGGCAGTTTTTGTGAAGGACCACATGCTCTTGTAGAACGCTGTTTCGTCGCATGCCGCAAAAATTGGAGGATTCATTTTTCAAGTAGAAAGGATTACTTTGCAAGACAAGTCCAGAGAGCTTTCGGCATGAGCTTGTGAACAAAGCATCGAGGATCGACGTCGAGTTTTCTCTTTGTCAATCCAGTGGCGAGCATTCGTACACCAATGAGCTGCTTTGAAACAGAAGGATCGAAATCCTGAATAATGCACGTTTTGCATATGGTATACGTAAGGAAATTAGAAGAGTGGAAGCTTCCAGTATGGATTTTATAAGGATACCGGTTATTTAAGGAAATCTTGTTCGAGCGTTGCTATTTCTTGTCGATTCCTGTGACATCAAGGTTTCCAGCGGCGAAGAGGCAAACAAGCCGTTCCGTAATAACGACCTAGGATCGTAAACCCACATCTTGAATCCGTAAGCCGCCACAGCTGTATATCGAATATCGAGGCCGTAAATTTAACGAGAGGGGTCGAAAACGTATCTCAAGGTAGGAATAATGCGAGTAGTTCATGTTGTTCCGTTTATTCGTACTCGGATGAAAAAGGGCTTCTAGCGCAGCATCCCAAACGATATGCCTTTGCAAATCATGGTGACGGACGCGCATTACGAAACGAGATGGTGCAGAAGCCCCCGATCGAAAATTTGTTCGGAAAAAGCACTAGCTAGCACCATTTGTCGAGCCAGCAACCGCTGGATGCCGGAATCCGGTGTGCCTTGGCGTGCAAAGCAAGACTGCATCGCGGGACAGTCTTCAGAGTAGCTTCGGCACGACGCTCAAAAAGTGCGAAAACGAATGCAACAAAACCCACAAATGGGGCACGATGTTTCCGACCCAGTAGATGACCGCCGAGGGCGCTCTGGCGTATGCTTTCGGACGCACGAGCACGAATAAACAGGAATGGCGCGCGTGCTCCGTTTCGAGACCTCGGTGATCACAGCGTCAGGACATGTGTACAAGCTATTGGGCGAATGCGCTGGTAACGACCCCGATAAAGTTCCTTTTGTTAAGGCAGATAAAGAACGCATGGATCCAGAAGCTACTTCGGGTGCCTGCCAGTGTACCAGCAATTTTGAGGTCGACGCTTCCTATCAGGCACCTGCCGGATCGGCTACGGCCGCCTCCGTTGTGCGCCATGTGCCGATCCATGAAACCATAATGTCAAGATATGTACCAAAGTCAATCGGCGGGGAATCGTCGCTACCCGGACTCGTGCGGCGTTAGTACACTCCTGTGTTGTAAGCGTACGCTTTAGCATACCGCTCCTACTGTTATCAAGATGGTAAACCCAAAGAAGCTGGAGAACCCGATGCGGGAGTTGAGAGTGGATAAGCTTGTTATCAACTGCTGCGTCGGCTCAAGTGGTGATCCTCTGACCAAAGCCTGCAGAGTGCTCCAGCAACTGACCGCAACTGAGGAGAACCCTGACGGCCAGGCTGTGGTCACCTCTCGAGCACGCCTGACTATAAGGCAGTTTGGGATCCGTCGCGGCGAGCGCATTTCTGCGCACGTTACAATTCGAGGGCAGAAGGCTTTAGATCTGTTGGAACGTGGTCTTCGGGTGCGAGAGTATGAGTTGCACGAATCAAACTTCTCGGATACAGGTTGCTTTGGGTTTGGCATCCAAGAACACATCGACCTCGGTTTGAAATATGATCCAGCCACTGGTATCTTTGGGATGGACTTTGTTGTTGTGTTGAAGCGACGGGGGGCACGTGTTGCTCGCCGAAGGCGCTGCCGCTCGACGGTCGGGCCGCTCCAGCGGGTATCAAAGGAAGACGCCATCCGTTTCTTCCAGGCCCAGTACGATGGGATCGTTCATCGCTGATCGCCAACGTTACGAGCGCGAATAGACGCGAAGTTATGTTACACCTTTAGCTACTACATGTGCTTTGGTTTGAGGCGGGCTTCAAGGTTCGCGTCCGTGTTGTGGTCTTTGGATGGGCATCGCACATCGCTGCGCCCGAGCGACGCACTATGGAGCTTCCGCGAGCAATGAACTTCAGAGCGCCGGTCATCTTATTTTCGGTAGGAGCTCGAATTGCGATATTTTTCCGATAAAAGCGTCAGCAGCATGTAATCCCTTTTAAACTCGGCCTTATCTGGATCGACCTACGCGAGCGCACAGCCCTTGTCTCATGCAACGCTGGAAGCACGTCCACGGATGGATCGTCGCTTCGTGTTCTGGCCTTCGATGCATACGGCTGAGATGCTGACTGTCAAAAATCGCACACAGGGCGCACGCGTGAAAGCTATGCCTTTCCTTGTTCAGCGAGTGCGCTTATTGACGCCAATGCTTCCCTGCCAGGAGCAGGGCTACCTGTCCGTCAACCAGATGCTCGAGCGTCGGCCTTGCGACCCTTCGCTTCGTGTTCCAATCAGTTCAAGGCAAGGGCCTACAACAGCCCCCCTGCTTGAATGCATCCAGAGGAGTCGACACGCTGCACGGCTCTGCGCAATGCCACTCGCTTCTGCAACGTGTGCTGGGCTTGTGCAAACAGTCCCAGGGACGTTATCCAAGATGATGCGCTGCTCGAACGTGCCGCGGATTCTGGCGACAGCTTTAGCAACGTACTTAAAACGATACCAGGATGATCGACAGAGCTTAATGCGGTTTCCAGCGCTACCCAGCGACCACGATTCGGGCTCATTACAAAAAAACCTTCTGGAAACGCCGTTTGTATCTGCATCGTATAGAAGATAGAGTCGAAAATCTGCTCTTCGAATGCCGCTGTTTGAGACTGCACACCGTCGACACTATGTTCATGAGTTTTGCATGCCATCGAGCACATAAGCGGTTTTACGATGCTGCAACTTGTGCGAGTGTCTGTGCATCCGGCTCATAAAAGGGACTCTAGACTCGTAGGCTCAGCGTGAGGCCGTTGATGAATCGCTCATAATATCATGTTTACGAACGTGCTGCAGCGTTTCAGGTGCAAGGGTCCTTTTCAATTGCGCTAGATTCTCTATCCTGGTTACTGTTGGCGTTCAAGCAAACTGAAAAGTCTGGCTAGGTACACTAAATTTATACACCACAAAATAACTTGGAGCCGGACCCTGTTCGACAGTTTCTCTCGCAAGAAAGCGTCTGTGGAGGAGCCGAGGTCCAGTCGCCGGCTACTGTGAGCGTTGGCGCAGACAGGCGTGTCTGGCTGGACTTGCCAGTCCTGTCCGGTAACCCACCGGCTCGGAAGAACTTGCTGTTCGTAGGCGTGGTGCAAGTTGCTGAAACTATCTCCCGAAAGAATTACCAGTCCTGGTAATACCTTGGCCTCTTTGAGTTCCAAGAGTGCCTGGACGCTAAACCCGTGGAACCATGAACCGAAGCGACGCTGTCGAACAGCAAGCGTCGCTTGAGTTCTTTGACTCTCTAAGATGCTTGGAACAGGATGCCATCGTCCAAGGTGTTAGGAACGTGCACGCAAAACTACGGGAACTGGCTTTCGAAAGCGCCTGGCAAGATGGGCATCAACTAGGCCGCAATCTAGCGTTCCAGGTGGGCTTCTATCGAAACATGCACACGCTCTTACAACGCGAGATTCAGAATTGCGGCTCGATTCGGGATTTTAGAGAGACCAGTTTTCAAGCGCCTGAGCCTGAAGACAATGCAGTAACCACCGTTCCCAAAGTATGGCGAAACTTCCAAGCGAGCTACAGAAAGCTGGAATCTGCGTACGCGCGACTTGTGCACGACCTTGAGAATGGACTCAGAGAGGCAGACAACATCCAAAACATACCATTGGACGATACAACAGTTGCCGTCAACACAAATGACCTAGAGCGTTTATGCTTGCAGACCCGAGTGGCGCTTTTGCGCGTACTGCGCGCAGCGCGTATGAGTATCGAGCCTCCGAGCGTCTCGACGGAAGCGCGCAGCCATGCGGAAGATGACGCCCTCACGGAATGGTGAGGACCAAGTCCTTGAAATGCATCTCAGTGTAAAAAGTGTCGAATACCGGTAAAGACCATCGCAATCCCTCGTTCATCGGCAGCAGCGATAACCTCCGCATCACGCTTGGACCCGCCTGGTTGAATCACGGCGGTTGCGCCGGCATCCGCCGCGGCAACAAGCCCATCCACGAAAGGAAAGAAGGCATCAGAGGCGACGACAGATCCAGCCGTGCGACTAGTATCCTCCTCGGCCTGGCGCGAGGCTTCCTGCGCTTTCCAGGCTGCAATTCTCGATGCATCTACGCGACTCATTTGTCCCGCGCCAATGCCGACAGTGGCTCCATCTCTAGCATAAACAATTGCGTTCGATTTGACGTGCTTGCAAACTTTCCAGGCAAAAAGCAAATCGCGCATTTCGTTTTCCGTGGGGGTGCGTTTGGTAACAATCTTGAGCTCCTCCGTTGTAACCATCTTCGTATCCAGAGCCTGGACAAGAAAGCCTCCCATGACTGATCGAAAACTCTGCAGTTGCGCCCGCGGATCCGGCATAGCTCCCGTGAGAAGAACTCTGGTCGCCTTCTTCTCAGAAAGAACCTCCAAAGCTTCCGCGGATGCATCTGGCGCGATCACCACCTCAGTGAACGCCTTGGTGATCTGCTCTGCAACTGCTTTATCAATCTTTCTGTTCAACGCAACGATACCGCCAAAAGCAGAAATCGGGTCACAGGCAAGAGCCCTCAGGTAGGCATCTTCACTCGAGACACCAGTGGCGCAACCGCAGGGATTAGAATGCTTAATAATCGCACATGCGGGCTCTGTAAACTCGCTCACGAGACGGAACGCCGCATCCGTATCCAGGATGTTATTGTAGCTAAGCTCTTTGCCCTGAACCTGTTCGGCCGTTGCAGCGCCTGGACAGATCGTTCCTCTCATGTCCATATAAAATGCAGCTGGCTGATGAGGATTCTCTCCATAACGCAGTCGCTGCTTCAAACGTCCACTTATCGTAACTCGGTCCGGAAACGGCTTCCCGAGACCCTCCATGAACCACGCCGCAATCGAGCTGTCATACGACGCACAGAGAGAGAACGCAACAGCCGCAAGGCGTTTCCGAAGAGACAAAGTTGTACACCCATCATGATCATTCATATCAGCCATAACGTCTGAGTACTGGTGGACGTCAGTGACGACGGTTACGCTCGCGTGGTTCTTCGCAGCAGCTCGGATGAGCGTTGGTCCCCCAATGTCAATATTCTCGATGCATGCTTCATAGCTCCCGTCGTTTCGCACCGTCTCTTCGAAAGGGTACAGATTCACCACAACAAGATCAATGTACTCGATGCTGTGGAGCTTCATCGCTTCTTCGTGTGAGGCGTTACCGCGAACACCCAGGATACCTCCGTGAATTTTAGGAACCAGGGTCTTCACGCGCCCGTCAAGAATCTCTGGAAAGCTAGTATACTCACTGACATCTATTACGGGCACATCATAGCCGCGGAGTTTCTCTGCCGTACCGCCCGTGGATATGATTTCAACATTGTGGCCAACCAGAAACTGCGCAAACTCTCGCAAAGATGCCTTGTCCGATACAGAAACTAAAGCCCTACGGATCTTTTGTAGTCCTTTCTCCGCCTTATCTTTCCCTAATGAGTCCTCGGTCTTCGTGTCTGAGGGTTGCCCCAAGTCCATGCTGGCATGCCGTCGAAAGCTGGGTGCACGCGTCCGTGCCGCGCGAGGCGACAGCGAGCAACGCCGCCGCCGGTGGTCTGCAGGCCCGCTGAGCCGCGCGCAAGCTAAGCCCGAACGCAACTTTAGCGCGGTATGGTCTGCAGCGAAAAGATGGTTGACAGTGGTCACGAAGGGAAGAGCAAGTCCTGCATCATGACGCATTACTCGTGGCTTTTCTGAAGTTTACTTGCACCTCGCGCAAAAAACGTCGCACGCGAATATAGGCGACTCCGATAAGCTTCGAGCTGCGAAATTGCACCGCGGCGGCAGGTAAGGGATCAAAATGTTCAAAAATGTCCCAAGAACAATGAGGATAAACGTATGTATTTACTCACAGACGCGTTCCGGCCTTCTTTGACCGGGTCCCTGCTATCGGCTTCAGCTTTTCCTTGCACACTTCGAGTCTGAGAGGCTGTCCCAGAAAGTTGGCTCGCTCTTGTCAGCCCCGCGGGTCTCGTCTTCAGCACCGCATATCTCCTGATATTCGTAGCAGCTTTCGAGTCTCGGTTCATGAACTCCATGCGGTTCTAGCCGCTGGTTGAACGCATCTTTGCGAGGACTCCTCAAACTCATGCCCTTTGTGTGCCTACAGCCTCGTCATCGTCCCGCTGGGCAAACACCATTTCTCGCATATCTCTCTTTTCCATCTTCGTTATTTGCTCTTCTTCGCTCAATGGTCGGCGAGGAAAGGATTTTTTCGTTTTTGGTCGAAGCCGGCGACACACGGCTTCCAGGATCCTCGCCTTCCATGTCCATAGCTTTCTCTTGGATTTTTTACTTCTTCAAATGAATGCACTTGTTGATGTCCTGGCGTGAAGACCTTTCCGGAGGGAGAAGGACTTGTGGAAGAAAGACAAATAGCCGCGGTGTTACCGTGTGCTGAACACTTCAGCAATCCACCCAGCGAAACGGTCATTCCGTTTCACGATAGAAAACAGTCCTCCGATGGAGATGAGCCACGGGGTAAATGGCGGAATGAAAAACAGCTCCACCCCGATAGATTCTGCAAAAGCTCGAACGCAAGTGGAATGGCGCAATGCCACGTTTTCCAATACAATAACGTCGCAAGATGTCAGGGAAGAGTCTTCTATGATTCGGCGTATTGCGTGCTATTATTTGAGCCTTGTCTACGGGCGGGACTGAGGCCGCCAAGTATATGCACTGCAGTTAGAACAGATAATGATATCCGAGTTCTCTTCGGGTTCCGTCGGGTATACAACGGGCTCGCTTCTCCGCGAATACTCAAATATGTACTGTCCATTTCGCCCGAAAAAAGTCTCGTCGACTGTAAAACCAAAACCGAAATCCCTACGCTTTAAACGGATAGCGACGTTCCAGGAACACTGTCGTTGCGATTCCGGTGGAAGATGGCAGTGCGTTTAGCAAGACTTTTTGTGATTCTGTCCCAGTGTTTTACAGACTACACGAACATGCTGTTGAGAAACATAGACACCTAGGGCGGCTACTGTCATCACACTTGCATTCCTTAAGGTGATCAGCGGGTTGTTTCCGTGCCGTTGATCGCAAGCAGTCTTTGAGAATATCGGAGTTCGCACAGAGCGCATATACTTGCTACTTTCAGTTTTCCTCGAGCATCAGAGTACTGTGGTATGACTGAGCCGCTGGAGGAATCCAAGCCTCCTTGCACCATATGGTAAAGCATATATCCTACAAGCGATTCGTATAAGACCTATAGGGTACATTGCACAGAGATTTCGATCTCCTGCTGCAAAACACTACGGAGGTGAAACAGGATCGAGTTGAAAAACTGTGAGACCCCTGTATACGATTGTACCATAAAGATCGATTGTTCTAGTTCAAACGGGGCACCCACGAGGGCACCGCTAAAACCCGTATTTTCATGTACACCTGTTTGCAGCAGACAGCACTTGCTGCGTCCAGCGATTGTCGGGGGCGTGTGTGCGTAAGTACTTGTGCAGTGCAGCTCTGCCGGCTGTGTATGGAAGCAGCTTCCGGGAACATTGTGGCCTTGGAGCTGATAGACCAGCGACGTCCCGCAGCTGCAACTGAGAACGGTGAGCGACCGGTAACGCCCCGAAAACTGGCGGGACCGTCACCTCAAAGTCTGCCACCGGAGGAACAGGCTGGTTCTTGTGCAGAACGCTTCCTGCGCCGAGTCCACGAACGCTCCGTTGAGGTTGTCCGGAAGTTGCTGGATGCTGAGGAAAGTTTCGCGGCGCTGCCAAGGGACATGCAGTTGGACGACGCACGCGTGCCCTCTTTGTACGGCGTCCGGTATCCAAACGGCGGCACTGGTGCGGCGGAGAGCACCGGGTTTCGTCATGTACGACATAGTGAAGTTGCAAAGGACATCCTGCAAGCGCGATTGAGTAAGCTTCTAATGATCGGAGAGTACGGTGGTCAACCGGAGAACCAAGATACTACAGAATTTTCCGATGAAAAGTCTCACCATCGACCTGAGAAAAGAGCTCGAGGAGCACCGGAAGCAGCAAGCGCTCCGAGTCACGAAAACTATACATTAAAAACACCTCAATTGGAGTCTAGAGGGACAAGAAGATCACAGCGTCGCGGGTGGTTACTGGATCATCTTCTGCGAAGGCGCAGCAATAGGTACCCGTAAATTCCCCACAGAAAACACATTAATCGGAGCTCAGAGGGACGGAAAGATCACAGCGCCGCGACTAGGTAATGGATCATCTCGGGCGTAGGCTCCGTGAGAACCAGTTTCATCGCTTGTGTATGGGCTCGCTGCTATACGCGATTCCGTCAAAGCGCAGAAATGCGCCATCTCGGGCGATTCAATTTCTTACTGTTTTACAACTACTTCACCATCCACAAGAACGGAGAAAAGATTCAAGCCAGGGACTCAGTTGAGCCCATATGTGCATTGAGCATCCTTAGACTCCCTGATGCTTTTCTTGCCAGACCATTTCGGATACACACACTCATAGCTTGTTCTAAATAGCCCATCCATGAGATTTGAGCTACCGACGCCGTCGCTAAAGCTGCAGTTGTATCGCGTATGGTGCATGCCATGCGCCATTGTGCTGAGTCCAGGAAAATAGGGGCAAAAATTGTAGCCCGAATGCTCGTACATACCCCCGAGGCTACCCAGAGCAATGGCAACGAAATGGAAAGCAGCATCTGCCTTGAGCATGCACAAAGGCACCAGATACGGCACGCAAATTTCCAGGACATAGTCGCTCGGGGCCATGTACATGCTACTGAGAGCGATACTTGCTTTGGTAGAATGATGCAGATCGTGCTGCAGAAGCTGGTAACCCCAGCTGGAATGGAGCAAGAATCGGTGTCCGAGGTAAAAGAATATATCGTGTCCTATGGTCATCCAGACCGCGTAAAAGAGGTAGTGCCAGATAGTCTGACGGAGTTGCTGCTGTCTCGAGTCAATGCTGTCGAACGCAACTCCAAGTTTCTCGCATAGGTACATCGACGGGAGCAGAATAAAAAATTGGTTAAAACACACCTGGGGCAAAAGTGCCCAGTACCGCCGTTGGTCTCCTCGAAACTCCTTATAATCAAGGAGCCAGCCACTTTGATCCATTACTTCGAACAGGAAACACCCCAGATGAAAAACAAAAAGGTGCCCCAGGAAGCAGATGACCGAAAGAGGTAACCCCGTCGTCTCCATAAGGTAAACAACTTGGTCACTGACGTGAACCATTGCCCACAGCGACTTGCGAAGATCCTCTAATTGCAAGAATCAGTATGTATCCCGCCTGAAAAAGCAGCCGCACGCTTCAAGTACTTACGAGGCTCGCAGTAAGCGTCACCCTAGGGACGTGAGGCAGCCTCACTGGGCCGCTGTGACCTCCACACACTGCTTCGAAAAATATGAATCGCGACTGCCAATGACGCTGTCTCACCGCGCATCGAAAGAAATCGGCTGTCGACGCACGTCATCATCAGCGGCCGGCAAATGCCGGCAAACAGCTACTGGGCATCCTCGTTCTATGACAATAATATACTCTAGGGATTAAAATTAGCTTATATGGGCTTAAATAGCCCACAAGTTTTGGAGCGCTTTCTTGCGCAGTGCCCCCCTACAGCAAAACTACGTACTCTTCAAGTGCGTAGAACAGTCTTACGCTACCGTGACTGAAACGAGCCGCTTCGCACGAAAATTCGACGTTCTGGACGCAAATAGCAAAATTTAAGCGTTCAACGTCCGGTGTGTGAACCTTGGACATGCGGCGAGGACGCTCCATGTCCTACTGTGGGTTCGGCGCTTACTGGCACGCACGCTAGGGCCTGTACGCAGTTTCGAACAAACTCGCCGCTGCGCGGCACGCTTGCAGCTCAAGTTGGGGCGTGATTAGAAGTCAACTTACACAAAGTCTTCGTGATTCGTTCTCAAAGACATCATTGGAACTCGTTTAGCTTGCTCGGGGACTGCGATCTAGTGCCCGCTTTCTGCGAACGCAGAGGCGTAGCGGTTCACATATTCGGGACTCCGGCGCAGACGCTCCAGACAGCCTGCACAAGCCGGCAAGCTTCAGCTGTTATTCGACTCTTGCCAAACGCTCCCTTGTGGAAACTTTGCTGGAGGCGAACAGAATGCCTCAGGAACCTGAACTAGCAAGTATCGAGGTGTCGCCCCCGACTCCCGGCGAAAGCTCACATTTCATGGAGGCTATACTCCAAGACACTCCAGAATACCGCGTTATATGTGCTGCAGCCGTGCGACGAAAGGCGGCTTTGCCTGTTGTTAGCGCCGACTTGTTCAGCGGTACATGCTCTGAACAGTCTGCGGCGCGGAGCGCTCTTGGTCAGGTCGGTGACGCTTCCGAGTGGAGAGAAATGATCATTCAAAGGCCGGAGACAACTGAAAGTGCGCTATTGAATGATCGTTCATTTGCTGTCGATGATCTAGTGGGTTACATGAAACCTGCCTTTCAGCATATAGCAAGCCTGAATCCTGTCCAGTCCAGCGTTCTTGCTCGGGCGTTACGGATGCATGGAAACGTTCTGGTCTGCGCACCAACAGGGTCCGGCAAGACGGATATTGCCGTTGCCCTGATTCTTCGCACCCTATTCGAGGAATGCGGTCGCGAGCTGCAAGAGTTCAAATGTGTTTATATTGCTCCAATGCGGGCGCTCGTGGGGGAGCTTCAGCGTTCGCTGAGCGCTCGCCTGCGAACCTATGGAATCTTGGTAACGGAGTGTACCGGGGAGCAGCGTCTGAGTCATCGCGACTTGTGGCGCTCCCATATCCTGGTGACAACTCCTGAAAAATGGGATGTTCTCACTAGAAGAGCCAACGAACGTCCTTTGCTACGTTTTCTGAAGATTGTCATCATTGATGAGATCCACGTTCTCGATGATCCAAAGAGAGGGCCCGTCCTTGAGAGATGCGTAGCTCGTCTACACCATGAAACAGCGTTATTCGGCTATCGAGTACGGCTTGTTGGCCTGAGCGCAACGCTTCCTAACTACGATGACGTGGCGGTCTTCATTCGCGCCAGGCTTCACGAGGGCGTGTTCGTCTTCTCTGAGAGAGAACGTCCATGCCCCCTGGAGCTGCGCCTGGTGGCACTTCGCCATCGCGTTGGCCTTCTAAGTAAGACCCGGTTCGATCAACTTATGAACCATGCTTTGTGGTTCCAGGTCCAAAAATTTGCCGTACAGCAGATGGAGCAGGTTTTGGTTTTCGTTCACGAGCGAGCAGATACGCTGAAGACCGCGCACTGGTTGCTTAACGCTGCAGACGGCGAAAACGCTCCCATCCTACAAAGGCGGGAAACGGAATGGCTTTCGCCTTCAATCCGTGAGCATTTCAAAAACTTTGGTGAGATTCTCGCCACGGTGAAGAAAGGCATTGGAGTCCATCACGCCGGTTTACCGCGAGAAATCCGCCATCTCATGGAGCAATTGTTTCTGCAGGGCAGCCTCCGTATTATGATATCTACCGCAACGCTAGCATGGGGAGTCAATCTGCCGGCGAACGTGGTCGTCATCAAAGGCACGCAGTACTACGACAGTGAGGAGGGTCAGACTGTCCAACTCGCCCCGCTGCACGTCCTGCAGATGCTCGGCAGAGCGGGCCGCTACCCCTTCCACCAGCGTGGTGTAGGCGTGATCATCACAACCGAACCGGAAGCGCCGCTGTACGCTGCTGTCGTAGCGCACAAGGCCCCCATAGAATCGCATCTCATACCGCAGTTGGCAGATAGCTTGTTGGCCGAAGTTGCGGGCGGCTCCCTCAGCACCGTCGAAGAGGCAGCAGAGTGGCTCAAATACACATTCCTCTTCGTTCGAATGCTGCAGAATCCATCTCTCGAGTGGATGCCGCATTTCGCGAGCAAGCGGCCTGCCGATGGAGAAGATGTTTCCCTCTGGGGCGTCCGGCTCCGACTTTGCCATTCGGTGGCGAAAGAGCTCGCCCGGAATGAGCTGTTGCGCTACGGCGAAAATCTAGAGATGACTGTAACAGCTCGCGGTAACGTGGCTTCTGCGTTTATGCTTCCCTACAACACGCTGCGGACAATAGAGGCATACCTTCACCCAACAAGCGCTCTCCCAGAGTTGATCCATCTGCTCGCAGTTGCCTCACCTGCACTTCGGAACCTCAGTCTACCACGGGAAAGCGAAAGCCGAGAGTTGCGCAGGTTCTCTTGGCGCCTATTGATACCGCTTTGGGATCCTGACAGAGACCTCAAAATCTCGGCATTGTTGCAGGCCGCAGTCCTGCCAACGGGCCTAAGCTCTTCGCCCGCATTATCGCAGGACTGCTCTTCGATACTGGAAGAGTCTCAGCGGATGCTGCGTGCGGTGCATGCGCTTTCTGCAACCTTGGGAATGGCTGTACCCATGCGTTTGAGCTTGCTACTCGCCAAGAAACTTGAGCATCAACAAACGCGTATTCTGCAAGGCGCCCTCAGGGGCGGAAGCAGCAACGATCAGAGCGGTAGCACAAGCTCCCGCATGCAACCCCGTAAGACGCACAACAGCAAAGGCCAGCCAGAGCAACACAGCGAAACCGAGGCGCTGCGTTGCTTTTCGCCTTCAGTCGGCGACTGGATGCCTCCCGCGGTGTTATGCAGCGCTCTGGGGCGTCAGCAGTGTGCCGTTCGTTCCTGGATAGCCTTCGAGAGCGCGCTTCTACCCGTTTCAGCAGACACGTTGCGTTTCGAATGTCGCATCGCGCTGCAGGATAGCTCCTGTATCGACAGTACGGAAGCGCTCTGGGTATCCCTCGAGGATGCCACTGGTGAAAGAGCCTTTTTCGCTGCTCGCCTGGTCCTCCGTGAAGCGAAATATCACCTTGTCGGATGCTGTTCGGTTCCACCGTGGCAGCGAACCTCAGTCGCTTTCTGGAGAATTGCCGCCGAAGAGCATCTGGTTGACGACTTTCTGCAAGCTGAGTGTTTGCGCGACCTCCCGTGGCCAGTTGACGATAACCGAATTGCCCCCGAGATCGGCCGCTTTGTATTTCACGACTTTAGTCGTCTAGCGGCGGCTTGTGAGACCCTGATTCCAGGCTATCTCAAAATGGTGATGGACTGCGCTCCGGGACAGCGACCTGGGGTATTGTTTGCGATACCGTTCCGGCCCGAACGGATCCGGTGCCTCGCGGCTTGCCTCACGGTAGCGCGTGAAAAACGCCTCGTGTGCTATGTGTCTCCACATCGCTCGCATCGTGAAGTTTTTCGCCAACTCGTACAAAGCTGCAAGTTGCGCTGTGCGGAGCTAAGCATTGATCCGCAGTGGCATAGAAAACTTTCATGCGCTGACGACGATGAGCACGAAGCGCGCTTCCTGATCGGTGACCCCAAACACTTTGCTTCGCTCGTGCATAGCATGCAGTCGGAACAGCTCCGTGTGCAAGCACCACTGTGGCTTCTGGACGACCTCGAGTCTGTATCATGGGATCCAAGCTACGAGTTTTTGCTCATGAATCTGGCAAGAGCTGAGCAGGTTCTGTTTTCGGAGCATTTCCAGAATGTCGACCAAGTATTGCGCTGGCTTGGACTGGATCCGTCTCGAATGCTCCAGTTTGAGTGGCAACCTCCGGGTGAGGCTTCGCCGCTCATTACCACTGCGGACGAGGCACTTCTGAACCGGCCTCGGCTGGTGGCGAAGCGCTTCTGGCGCGCATTTCGTCGGATAGCGCCTCCTCGAGGACCACAATTCGTCGCTGTTTGCGCGGTCATGCGCGATGCGCTCTTACTTGGGGCAGAGCTAGCGCGACAGAGTCCGTACCGCAGTGAGTGCCCTGCACGTTTGGCAGCGTCGTTAACCGCCGCGGAGCGAGCGCTCCTCGAGCGTGGCATCTGGTTACCCACGAGGAGTACCAGCTACGAGACAGGCGCACCCCCGGGGCACACCAATGTCCGCGTCGTAGTCATCGAGATCGGAGAATTACTCCTGCTCCCGAGCGATGGCAATGAATACGCCTTCGCATTCATGGTGGGCAACGGCTTTGCGCAGGCATCGTCGCGCCCACGGGAGAACCTGTTCCGTTGGAGTTGTCGCTACTTTGCCAGGATATGCAGAGGTCCGGTTTCGGTCCTAGTGCCACCGCATCTTGAGGGACTGATGCAGCTGCCGGCGAATTGGCCTCCAGTCATAGACTCTGTCGCTGATCTATTCTGGGAGTTATTTATTGTTCATCAGGTAGCACGGGGCACACTGCAGACTGCCGAGCAGGTTGCTGAGCTCATGAGCCGCACTCTCTACCGCTACCGTTACCTGCAGCATACGGCTGCGAGGCCGCTGTGCGAAGTGATATCGCTGGGCAGCGAGCTCGACAGAATAGCTCTAATGACCAGACTCGTCACAGAAAAACTTATCAGCGAATGCAACTTGCTCCGAATTCGCAATGACGGGCGCTTTGATTGTCGCGATGTCGTCGCTCCACGGCTGGCATTCTGTTTCGGTATCGAAGTGCAGACAGCGCGTACGATTTTAGATCGGTTTTCAGGTAGGGTGATAACCAGGAGTGCGCTTTTGGACATGTTCGCTGAAACACTGGTTAGCGAACTCGGTCCTGGTTGGTTGCCGCGCGACCTCGCATCGAGCGATGAAGCTGGACGCCCTCATTCGCTGTGGCCCATTCGAGGACCAAAAGCGCGTCCTAAGAAAGTGCAGCCCGTTCTCTTTGTACGCACACTGCTGATATGGTTGCTGAGATCGCCACCGACGTCACAGTTTTGCTGGCGGAGGCTTTTGGAAGAGCTCAGTGGCGCTTGGGAGCGACTACTACCGGCACTGGTGTTTACGGGTCTCGCCCGTCTTTGTTGGAGCGCTTTCCGCCAGTTCCACAAGATCACTCGAACGCTTTCGTTCGAGCTTATGGTTAGTGGCTCGCCGTTGCGATCACGAGAGCAGAGCCACCTCACTAAGCCTGCAGACGATTTGGATGATGCTGTTGGCGAGGAGCCCGATGGCCGCATAGCACAGATTGAGCATCACATGGGTGCCGAATACCGGGAGCGCTGTACGAGTTACCTGCATCAGATGGATCACGAGCAGCATGAGCAGCATGAGCAGCATGAGCAGCATGAGCGCCAAGCGGATCTCGGAAACGAGCCGCACCGGATAGAACGTCGCGCACGTGGACGTCACCTGCAAGCAAAACTGGCGGCAGCGGCAGCGGCGGGGATGGTGGATTCTGGCGGGAGCATTCAATCCAGAAACGATGCTTGCTTTCATCTTCATCCTCAGCAAGGAGGTTCCCTTCGGGTCCAGCAAGCAATGCAGCAAGGGACAAGACGGAAACGCGTCATAGACGTTCACTGTATTGGCATAGCATTGGGGCAGCGAACCGAGAAACCCGTGGATGAGCATATGTACAGGAAGCGACATGCTTGGCTCGTCGTCCGTGACGCCGGCTCCGATACGGTTGTCTCCGCGGACCGCGTTTTCTATCAATTTGGACTGCAAAGATTTTGCTTGAAGCTCCCCGAGGTCGCCGCATGCGAGCCAACAAAACTCTCCGTTCATGCTTTCGACGAGTTCAGCACGGACGAGGAAATGGAGCGCTGCGTGTTTGTAACATCTGCACAAACGACCGCGGATCCGAGTATCTGACGGCTCAGTGCCTGCAGAAATAGCTCATTGAACTTTTGCGGATTATCTATAAATAGATAATGACCCGCATTCGGTACGATTTGAAGGCACATATTTCCGTTTCCAAGTTCCCGCGCCTTGTCAATCAGGGTCCTGGCAGCATCCGGATCCATCCAATCGTTTGCTCCGTAGAGAAAGACCACTGGTACCGTCGGTGAGAGCGCTGTCAAGCGATCCATCAAGGGTGCACGGGCCCAGGCTCCGGGATGCATCAGCGTCTTGATCGCATACTCCGCAGAGCCTGGGGCAACTGAAATCGCGTACAAATAATCGGCAAGGAGTTGGCGCTCTCGTACACTGGTGATCGAAGATGCGAATCGACGCGAGATGTACTTGGATATCAGGTCATGGCTCCAGGAGGTCGAAGCAGTGGACGTCCATCGCAGAATTCTCTGAGGCGTTACATTCAATTTCCAAAACGTGCGAAGCACGCCTCGCAAGACTCGGTATTTCGTTGGCAAGCGATCCGCCGAGGCAGTAGGGTGGCTATCGTTCGCAGGTTCGCTTTGCAAGTTATTCGGTGTCGCCTCAGACGCTGTGGCGATCATCGTCAGACGAGGGGCCTGTGCTCCCGTCGGATGGGAGCTAACAGTTGTCGTTGATCGCTTCTGTGACTCTTTCCCATCCGGAACTCCGAACGGACTGATGAGCGCCAAGCCACGCAGACGCTCTGGGTGCTGGAGCGCGTAGACGGCGGCAGGTAGCCGCCAAGCGAGTGACCCGCGAGAATGAACTTTTCGTTCTCCAGACCGACTCGCTTCGTCCACTCATCAAAGCGTCGCAAGAAATAATCCTCGGACTCGGCCACGTTCATGCTTGTGTCGAACTTGGGACGTGACGAACCTCCGCTTCCAATCCAATCAAAACAGTAAATGCGGTATGCACCAGCGAGCGCGTCAAGGTTCTTGGCGAAGAAACCCAAGCCAGAGCCCCAGCCGTGCGCAAGAACAAGTACTGGTTTCTCAGTCTGGTGCTCGTTTAGCACCAGCGTGTTGATGAAAGCGCCGTCCCGTAGAGACACAAGCCGCTTTTCGAAAGGAGACTTGACGAGCGCCTTCAGCAGAGCCACTTCAGCACTGAGAATGGTGCGGAGCCGTTTCAAGAACGACCGCGGCCCAGAGACTGCTCTACAGGCCTCGTCTACCGTCAAAAAACTTCCCATATCTTCCATGGAAAACTACTCTCACCTTCAAAGGAACTTCGTGGCAAGTTATGTAGCAGTGCGAGCCACGAAATGCACAAACGTAGCAGGCGTCGTGGCCTGACATTTGGCGGGACAAGTACGCTTGCGCCGTAGGGCGGTGCAAGTGCTCTGACCCAGCGTTGACGCAAACTAGTCACTACGCACAGAACATTTGCAACCGCTGGACCGAGTGTGACGGCCTTTATGACATCGGAGGTCGATGTTGCGCTTGCTGTGCTCCGCCAGGTCCACACTGAGCAGAAATATAGGGAGCTCAAAGAAGCGCTGCGGGAGAGCCTCGATCGAGGCCTCGTGCTTTCAGCGCGGTGGCTAGGGGAGTTGGTTGCAAGCTTGGGCCGGAAGCTCGAACCGCAGCTGTTAGGTAACGATGCGGAAACCGTTGGAACGAAGCGTGGAGAAAGCGATCTGTTTTTTTATGGAAAAGCGCTGTTCGATGCTCGCGAATACCTGCGAGCAGCCTCTATCCTTGAGGCTTGCACTTCGAAGCTCGGTCGTTTCCTGCGTTGGTACTCGCTATTCCTACATGGAGAAAAGCGCAAAGAGGAAATGCTTTTAGAAGTGTCTCCTGCGGGGTGCGCTGCCCCCTGCAAGCCACAGAACACGCTGGCGGCCTCTATCGTCCAGGAGATGGATAAAGCTGTGCAGTCCGATGCGAGCCTTCCCGAGGACGCTTATATTTGCTGGTTACGCGGGACTGCGTTGAAGGCCTGTGGTTGTCGAAAAGAGGCACTTTGTGCTTTTATCGAAGCGCTGCAGCGGAAACCATATCTCTGGGCAGCCTGGACGGCGTTGCATGAACTCGGAGAGGACTACAGCTCTATCATTTCGGCGCTGCGTACGTTACTGGAGACCGGTAAGGCCTGGATGTTTGCATTCTTCCTCGTCATGCAGTCCGGAACCTGTTCGGGGGAAACTTCGATCATCCCAGTGCTGCGGGCGCTATCATCTGAGTTTCCCGACTCGGTAACTTTACTGCATCTGTTGGCCCATGCGCACTTCAGTGCGCATGATTTTGAAACTGCAGCAGAACTGTGCAGGCGCCTTCGCGAGTTAGACCCGTACTTTCTCGACGCTGTTGATCTTTATTCGAACATCCTCTTCGTGCAGGAGGATCAGGCAACATTAAGCACCCTTGCTCGTGATTGCGTGCAGATCGACAAGTATCGGGCGGAAACATGCTGCGTTGTGGGCAATTATTTTGCTTTACGTCAAAACCATGAAAAAGCGGTGCAGTACTTTCGAAGAGCGCTGACCCTTAACCGTTCGTACACCACCGCTTGGATCCTGATGGGTCACGAGTTCCTCGAGATGCGCAACACATCCGCAGCTGTGGAGGCCTATCGACGCGCTATCGATCTCGACCCAGCGGACTTTCGTCCTTATTATGGTTTGGGGCAGACCTACGAACTGCTCCACATGCCTCACTATGCACTCTATTACTTTGAGAAAGCGGCAACTCTGCGACCATGTGACGATCGCATGTGGGCGGCAGTCTCCCAGGCACTCCAAGACATTGGTCGGCTTGATGACGCCGTTCGCTGTCTAGAAAAAGCATTGACCTGGAATCCTGATAATTGGAGCTATGCAAAGAGAGCTGGAGATCTGTTCTGGGAAACTGGACAGTACGACTCGGCAGCAAAACATTACGCAACGTACCTGGAGATCCGCAGGGCGCTTAGAGCGCCACATGCGACAATTGACACCGACGAGGCCGACGTCATTGTCCGTATGATGACCTATCTGAGGCAGCGAGGTGAGCTCAAACTTGCGAACGAGTATCTCGAGTACATGACGGCCGTTGAAAGCGCTGAAAAGCGGGAGACGATGCGAAAATTAGCATGTGATGCCTCCGACCCTGCACTCTGATGGTAGCGTCCATTCTCTGATGGGATTTGGCTAGTTCAGCGCTTCATCCTTGCATTGATGCTGCGGGACTAGTGCTGCAGGAGTTCGGGCTCGGGCTCGGGTTGCTGCCCCGGTGCACAAGTTCACTAGAGGGTGCATCACAACGCACGAAGAGTCAGTCTATTTTCATCGGGCTGTCTCTATTCCGCGAGCTCTTGCCATTACGACGAGGACCAATAAAGCTTGGCAAATTTCGAAGCTGGGCAACTGGATTAATATCTGCCGCGCATTTCGAGATTCAGGATTGTGAGCGCCTTTCATCCGTTGGAAGAAACGCTCTATCTGGGCACCAAGTAGGTGCGTCTTCTCGCGCAGATGTAGTGCGCTTTGTACGCAGACTCGGCCTTCGCTTGGAGCAACTCTGCAGAGGCTTGTGACTCGGCCCTTGTAGCGCGTCTTTTGGTTACAAGAGCGAGCCATGCGCGGACACGTCGAGTACAGGGGACGAAATTTTAAAGATGCACTGAGCGTAAGGAATCTGCAGATGCCGCAACGATTGCAGGAATCCTACAGCTGCATTCGCTGGAGCAGCAGTCGATTATCGCGGAATGGCCATATATCATTACACCCATGTCAGAATGAACTGGAACAGATCTGCAAACTCGGACGCACACTCTAAACTTTAGGTTTCTTCCCAGCGTTAACATCTTGAACCTTTTTAGGCTTTTTCCGATTGCTTCCTTTTACCCTATCTCATCCCAGTCTTCAAATATGACAGTCTCTCTTCTCCCTCCGGCACCGTTGTCAGCTGTCGAAGTATGTTGATGGCTGCGTTAGAGTCTCATCTTCTGCGGTTCCGTCTTTTTGTGACGCACTTCTTTTACAGGCGGAAGTTGCAATTTAAGCTTCGCTCGCCGATTTCATCTTCCCTGTATGGTGCTTCTACGCGTCTTTCGCAACGGTGACACTCGGCTGTTGGCAGGCGTAATCATACATGCACCGCCTCTCTTCCTCCGAGCACAGCACTATGGTGGATCAACACGTGCTTCATCGCTCGGCGCATACGCTTGACGGGTATAGAAGGCTTCTTCGAATACGCTCCTTCGTATCTAAGCACGGCGCAGTACACTATGATCAAGAGCTTCTTGCATACAATGACATCGACGAGTACTCTATCAGCAGCATGCGCATGTGCACACTGTACCAGTCGATCGAGGATTTGTGGAACGCAATGTCGTCCATGATGAAACATGGAACAGAAGGAATATCCAGGTTGCAAAACAATTCGAGAAAATTCGATCTGTCTAAGCTCTCTTCGTGGAAAGCAGTGGCGCACGCTCCTCTGGAAGCGATCCTCGCGATGACTGAAGAGCGACTCTGAGGCTCTATTCCATGCAAGCGGAACGGATGAGAGCCTCCGGGAGCATATCCCGTCAGACCTATCAACCTGATGGGGAATCCGGTTTCGTCGACGACCAAATAGAGAGGCGGATTTGCATTGCGAACAGAATCGATTGTTTAATGTGACAAATTCAGTAAAACTCCTGGCATGAGCGCGTGAGGAGCGTGTCAAGGGGCGACGTCAAGTTTTTTCAGTAGTGGATCTGGCAGCGCGAACCACTGCACATACCAGTTGGCCTCAAACAGAACGACCTAATACTTGAAGAATGTGTGATTTGAGATTGCTGTACATGAAAAAAGCGAAGAGTGATGCAGTGTGCGTTCGACTCGGTTCATGATATATATTGTTTTACGAACTCTTGTTCGAACACATCACGACTCATTTTTATTCTGGTGACGTAAAGGTACCATCTGCAAAGAGACGAAGGAGCCACAACGAAAACAACGCCGAGAGCTCGAAAAATGCGTATAATCACATATGCAAATGTTGTCGCACATCGAATGTCGAGACTACATCTAAACAATTTCGGAAAATTGACACGCAAGACCGGGAAACGGTTGAACCACTGAATATATATAGATAGCAAATTCGTTCGTGGTGTCGCCTTACACGGTGTGGTCGGCTGATTTCTCCAAACACCGTTCGTTATATCTCTCTTCTTGGACTGTATAGTGACTCAAATATCGAATGTGGAGTCTTCCTGTCCCGTTAGCAAGCAATTCACGTCTTGCTGAGCGAAGAAAGCTGGCCTCACACGCAACTGTTACGGAAGCGACGCGCGAACTGTTCCTCGTTCGCAAGCGAAAGGCCCACGGTTTCGAAGCCGTCCGGGGGAAAGGCCCTGCCATTGTGCGGTCTGCAGCGCAGCACAAGCGCTCCTTCTATCTGCGTAGTAGCTTCGATTTGCCTAAGCTAAGTACTTTTCAGTTTGATGAAAGCAACGGCATAGAACTTGTGCTTGAGCGGTCAGAGACACTTACGCTTCCAGGGACACCTGAGGTCTACGTACTGTACCTCGCCCTGCTAGATTCGAAACAGGCCACCTCAGGCAAGCGCTTTCAGGGCTGGAATAAGCGACAAGACCATAACTTCGATAAGGACTTGATTTCTACAGAATCACGCCGGGCCACGGGTCGGGCGGATGAGTTCTCGGCGCCGGCCACGGAAAGGCTTCTCCCTTTATTCCTTGAGGACAAGCTGGAGCGGGATATGATTGTCCTGAGCATAGTGCACACTGAGCCACCTGCTGCTTTCGCTGAGCGAGAGCCTCGAAGTCGAATGTCTGCGGGATCCTTCTCCATTCAGATGCGGCTCAAGCTCTTACAATATCTGTGGAGAAGTAGAGACGTATTCACCGAAGTGAAGAGCATTTACAAGCTTATGCAGGCTCGAGAGAGCTCAGAAATACGAGAGTCGAACTTGCTCTTTTCTGCCCTGCTGAATGCCATCCGATCCAAAAGGCTGCAGGGCGCTCACGCGCTGTTTCTGGACTTAATTCGTCAACGGCTTCAAAGCGACATACTCCAGGTGGTTCTCGCGCCCGTATCGCGAAGGAACCCTGAGCAGCTCCGTGCATACGTGTGTCTTGAGCTGCGTAGCTCACAGAGACAGCCCTGGTTTGTGCGGATGAGAGGCAGCGACGGTGCGGTTTTTGCATTTCTCGCTGGCTGTCCGCTGAAAATCGACAGAGACGTCTGGGAATATGCCTCCATCAGCACCAGATCAATACCTCTTGGCGACTCTGTGGTGTTTCCCATGAATAGAAACGCCCCTGCGCGATAGACCCGGAGCTTATTCGGCACATGCCACCAGCCTATACCCGTCACGCACACTGCCTGTACATTTAATGTAAAAGACCATCAAAGCTGCGAGTCAGTATGTCGCTGTAGTTCAGCATGGCATTGGACAAGAAACCAAACAGGCAGACAGGCTGACAGGCAGACAGACACGTACACAAGCAAGCACACCCAAAGACAACCAGTCGCGAAGCGCTTAATCACGTCCGACGAGTACTCATTCGCACAGGAATACAGCAGACGAAAGGGAGCCTTGGCTTCCTAGTGCTGCGTCGTAAGCAGCACTCACTTCGTCGACTGCGGGGAGGGCCCCCCTCTGAACGCGCCCACTGAAGCAGCCAAAATGAGCAACGTCGCGCCTTGCGCTGCAACACGTGCCCGCATCATCCTTTGACTCCAGATAACGTTTCCCCTCTGGAAAGCAGTAATTCCACCGGCAAGCACTATAGCAGTAAGGAGGGCGCCGGCGGGCACCAAGGGGTTCTTCTTGAACTTGTCTAGAGTTGGTCTGTTTGGAGTGTAGTTCTCCAGTGGACTCTCACCGGCATCTTCGCTTTCATGTGAATCAACCATGTCTCGAGAAACAGCTCGCTCCCAGTATAGTTAGGGAGGTGCTCAGCGTTATACTCAGAGTACTAAATTCTTGAACAAGTCTACCGGCAGGTTATTTTTGTGTTTGGTTGTTTTTCCCACAGGTATTGAACAATAAGGTTGTCCGTTGGTGAGAGAATGGCGGTGGATAGAGTTCATGCCATCGCCGCTAGCATACCGACACGGATCTTACTTGTACAAGTCAGTCATTTTACATTCAGCAGGTGCACCAGCGACCCTTGTGGCAGTGCTTGTTCTGAACATTGCGTACCCAAAATACAACGTACTACAATGTATATATTCGACAATCTTCTGATTCACTCATTGTATCACATAGATCCTCTGAGAAATACCATCTGCGAAGCCACATGATGTGGGGCTTTCACATCTTTCATACTAGCGGTGATAAACAGACACCGATGAACAGAAAAGTGCGCTGCGATGCACGACGATTGCGTGTTGCCAGCAGATTGTCGAATTCGCAGCGCAAGGCGAAGGCCCGCTGCAGGACTGACTGGCGTTCGTGTCAGTCGGTGATGCTCCATTTTGCAGAAACGATCAACTCGTATATATGTCCTCACATAGGGGCGACACGAAGTTCTTAAAGAGGCGACAAGCGACATTGAAGGCGGCATGAGCCCTAGCGGTGATTTCTTCTGGTGATCTCTTACAAATCGCCGAACGAAAGGACATTCCAATACCTCATCCTCCGGCGAGGCACCTCCTGGATTCCTTCACCCACATTCCTTGGTAATGCCCTTAGACAGTATTGCTTTCCCTCGCTAAACAGCGCTCAGGCAGTATGCAGCTGTATCTGTCGTTGAGCTGCCCTACTTTTCCAGAGATCGGCAGTGTCGGGAGTCGGGCCCCAGAGACGCCAAGAGGCGTACCGACCAATGAAATGACAGCGTCCGGACCCGTCACGACGCTCTGAGACTCGTGTCGAACGGAGTGGATGCTGTGTGAGATCCATTCATAGACACGTGCGCGTCCACGTGGCTCGTGGGGACGCTCCCTCGCAGATGCACTTGAGACGTCGCTGTGGTCATCAACAGCTTGGCTCTCCGGAGGCAGGAAGCGTGCATTCTCCAGCATATTCAATGAGTTAGCAACGTATCGGACCGATAACTCGCAACGCGTGGAGGTAGCGAATGGCGCTGGACGTGCACTCGCGAGCAACGGCTGCACTCATGCTCGGTCGGCGAGAGCGTGCAACCACAGCAGGAATCGATTCTTCACGGCTCCCGTGGATGCGTTCAGAGCGACAAACACGCGTGACCAGCGCGAGTGCGCACAGTGACCGGTAGAGAAGAAGAGTGTGAAACAGAGCTGCATGCACGTGGTGGTGTACGGTGAGCTGATTGAGCGCCGGATGGCGAGAGAATCGAGCGAGACGTGCTTGCTGTGGTGCGCTTCAACAATCCAAAATGCGCTCAGGCACGTCCTGCACCGAGACTCGAACGCCCAATCGGTATCTGGAAATGTTTCGTGCGTTCGGAGCGTCCAGCGGTTTGTGTCATACGTACATTCGAGGCAACTGTTTCATACTGAGTGTGGGGATTGTGCTGGAATGCTGGAGACTTGCGCTGAGAAAATCAGAGGCTGGCAGCAATAGGAGCGGATTCCGGCATGTAGCAGGGCAATAGTATGGTACGGTTAGGAATCCAGACAGGATGTGGCACAGCGTATATAGAGAGGAACCTGTTTCCCATGGTAGTTGGTAGACGATGCTAGTGTTTCTCTCTTTAAGATGCTATTGATTATAGAACAGTTTACAAAGCTTGGGTTCTGAAATTCTCACGTTGATTTGTTCATTAATTGTCTTGTCGACTCCAACGAGCTCTTCGAGTGCTGTGCTAAATGAATCGATACTTCTTCAAGACGAAACATAGCATAGTGCTTTCAAGATGCGAGGTCTAGTACACTATTCATGTACTTCTGCATACAATGGAACTCCAAGACCGTGGGCACTTTTGGAGGTATCTGATTTCATTTTCGAAGTACCCCTGGCGGCGAGGGTTGGTGTGATCCGATTCAATACCCGTTCTAAAACGTCATTCAGGAGAAAGTCTCGCGAGAGTATTTCAGGTGTTTGATCGGCTAGTTGCTCATGGGTGTTATTGGGTATGCAGCTGTCCCAGTGAAATCGTCTGTGAGCTCTCGAAACAACTAAAGAAGCGGAGTACTTCGTAGAGTCCCATGACGAAAAGCATGCCTTGTCAAGCTGTGTCCGATGCTTCCCTTCTTCTTTGCTCGGTAACCGGTGCTTTATACACAAGAAGTTCATGTTTTCTAATTCAGTCAACGATGCCCATTAAAAACCAGGGAAGCATACTGAAAACTAGCGCATTCTAGCATGGATAAACAATTATTGTTTGGAGCGAAACGACTTGAGAAAAAGTCTACCCCCTTCGATACCGATTGCCTTCCCCGCGGCGATGGTCGTCTTTGAAAAGATCCCATTTCCGCTTTGCAGCTATAATCTGGTCCTCAAGCTGCGTATCCCGGGCGCCATGTGTATCATTCAAATCCGTCTCCAGTGGCTTCTTTTGCGGCTCAGGTTGCGAATTATGCTCATCACGATGTATGTGAGCAAGGCAGCAGTCACCGAAAGGAAGCTTTGTAGGTGGCTCCTCTGAAGTAATCGTGCGCCCCTGCAGAAATCGTCGAAACGCATGCGCGTTCTCAAAGTACCTCGTTCGCGAGCAATGGTTGTCTATATATACAATTTTCGGCTTTCTTCGACCTAGCGTCTCCGCATCACAAGCATGCTTTTCGTCTGCCCTTACCTCTTTGACGGATTGCTCGTACCGAGAAGCCAGGGCCTCGAGAGCTGACATCTCGCGACCGAGTTCATACCCGCGGATAAAAGCCCACTCAGCTGCAACCGCTATAAAGCGCAGAACAAGGTTTCGCTGTTCCTCTTCAGTATCCGAATGCACGTCCGTAGGCAGTAAAGGGAACGGAAGCGCTTCAAAAGCTGTTTTTTCGTGCATGCTACCTTTCATACATATCCGTTTCGAAAAATTGCGAACAAGATCGCACAGTCTCCGCAGATTCCTCGTGAAGTTGATTTTTGCTTCCCGCACGCCCATTGGCAATTCCGCCCCGAGTTCTTCTGAAGTTAAATTACGGATTGACTCCAGAAATGGGCTATCCAGACCAAACGGCCCTAGCCACAGGCAGCCCTGCACCAGCTTCAGGTATTGCTGGTACAGCTGCCGAACTTCGGCGCAGGCGCCTCTTCTCTCTGCATAAGTGTTTCGTTCTGAAAGCTCACCGAAACCTTTTCTTTCAAGCAACTTATCCGCAAGAATTGCGATGTAAAAGGGAAAAAGAATAAAACTCTGTAGTCTCCAAGTCGGAACATCCTCCAAAGCGGAGTTTTCACCATGACAACCAAGTTGAGTCCGAGCTACTCGGAGCGTTTCGAGTGCGGAACTCAGCTCGGAATCATTCACAAAAACCTCTCTCCCCGAAAAAGCTGCGTCGTCTAACGCTAGCCTTATTGCCAGGTAAACACTTTCGATAAGCTTATGACCGTTTGCGTTTGAGGCTCGTTCCTCTGTGTTCATTGTGGAAGGTTTTTACCACACCGATAACGTGCATGCTTAAAAGAATCTTCAGGTTGCGCAGCAGCGTCGCTCTGTGGCATCGCGAGCGCTCAGTGTAGTGGTATTGGTGTTCCCCGGAGGGATGCGTTCCCGAAACGCTACTCCACCTTGTTTCGTGCAGAAACTGTTTCGGTTTTCGCGTAAGTGCACTTCTTTTCAGCAATGCGCTAGTGTTCAAATTGTGAAACGGGAGGCGCCTGGTTCAAGAGTGGTGGTGGCGCTTGCGTTCAACTACCACAACTGCCAAGCTGCACCACACGTTGGTAGCGAATTCCGGCAGGGCGAGGTTGCTCAAAGGATCGTTAAGTACAGGACTTCAGACGGTGGGGAACGGGCGGTCTCTGTTAGAATATTTGGGAAAGCGAAAGAGAATAAACAACAACACGTGGAGCCGCCGTCGCAGCAACCACTGCAAAAGCTGCCCACGCAGCAGCAGGAACAGAAACCTGAGGCCACCGCCAGTGACTTTACAGCTCAGAACCGACGTCTCAGCAGCTCTTTCGTTACCAAGGCTGTCAAACTCGTAGGTCCCGCAGTGGTTCGAATAGATACGGAACGGGTCGTGCAGCTACCTGCAGATCCAGTGCTGGAAGATCCGCTTTTCCGATACTTCTTTGGCGATGAGTTTCAGCGACAGTTGCCGAAGGAGCGCACGGAGCGAGGCCAGGGGTCTGGGTTCTTCATTTCCTCCGATGGTCTGCTTCTAACGAATGCCCATGTTGTTGCAAAAGCATCGAAGGTAACCGTCACCTTAATCGACGGGCGCTCGTATCCAGGAAAAGTCGTGGGCACCGATGATCTACTCGACTTGGCTGTCATCCGGATCGATACACATTCGGAGAAGGTCCCAACTGCTCCCTTGGGCTCATCCGGAGAGCTCCAGGTGGGAGACTGGGTCATTGCGCTGGGCAATCCAGTCGGTCTTGACAATACAGTCACGTTGGGCATCGTGAGTAGCCTTAATAGGTCGAGCGCGGAAGTTGGCATTCCGGATAAGAAAATCAACTTTATTCAGACTGACGCTGCAATAAACCCTGGTAACAGTGGTGGTCCGCTCGTCAATGAATTCGGTGAAGTCGTCGGGATCAGCACAGCGATTAGGCCAAACGCGGAGGGCATCGGTTTCGCGATACCAATTGACACAGCGAAAGCTGTCCTCGACATGCTCGCGAAGGGCGAAAAAGTTCAACACCCATTCATTGGGATTCAGATGGTAACGCTCACGCCGGAACTTGCCAAACAGAACAACCAAGACCCTAATGCGCTCGCTCTTATTCCGGAGGTTTCGGGTGTACTTGTCCTGAAAGTCTTGCCCAAAACCCCCGCTGCAGAATCGGGACTTCGCCGATTCGATGTCATTCTCGCGGTGAACGGCAATGCGATATCAAATGCGAGAGATATTCAAAAAATCGTCGACAGCTCGAGGGTCGGTCAGGAGTTGAAAATACGGGTCCTTCGCGGCGTCGATGGAAAGACGATCGATATCAGTATCCGGACGGCAGACATGACGCAGTTTAGGTTAGAAGAAGAGAAGAAACTGTCACCGGAGGAGGGGCAGGAGGCACCTCCCGGCATAGTGCCCATGCCCCGCCATCGAAGATTCTCAATTCCCTAAAGCAAAAGCGTCATAGGTGTTTTGCCAATCACGGCTTTCACTAATACGTGCAGATGAAACTGATTGGATATCGCGCCTCGGCACTTAGGCTCCCGTATATTACTTCGCTCGTGTGAGAGCGTTTGGAGGAGCCTCAACAATGTTCATCCTTGCGGATCGTAAAATTTTCTACACCATTCTCTCGTGCAAAACGTTCGGATCCACTTCGCGTTCATAGGCTGCTCTGGTCCATCCGAGCAATCCGCTGCTCTTCAGCCAGGATGCTTTCCGTCAAGAGATCTGGAGTAGGACACTGACGTATCCAAAAGCCTTCATGATCCATAAAACTGAAAAGGTCTGGAGCAGAACGTCCCGACTGGGCCTGCCGCAGCAAAGGAACGTATAGATCACAAAACTCATACAGGCTCTCGGAGAATCTTGCAGGTAATCCATCAGTATATGCAACCGTTTCCACTAGAGCGACTTTTTGATCCCTGCTTGCAAAACATAGCATGACTGGAAGAGCGTGCGCAGCGAGCAGTTCGTGAAGTTGACTGCATTGCTTGGCACTTCGCACACCAACTAACCACAACAGGAGCCGTTCACTGAAGAGAGCCGTAAGTTCAGAGAAAGAGGCAAGTTCCTGGCAAAGTGCGCAACTCCGTTCAAGATGTGATTCATGCTCGTCCACGCAAAGCAGTAGAGCTACTAGTGGCATACCTCGTTCCTCGCTCACGCCTAAGGCACTCACGAGGTCGCTGGCAGCCCTCCCAAGGTCTAAGACCTTCAGTTTGGCCAAATTATGTTCAAGATCATTTCGTTTCCGAGTGCACTGCTCTTCCAGGAACTCGTGCAACTTCGCACCGCACATAGCTTCCTGTGAACGGAGGACGGTACTGAGCTCCTCGACTGTGGTGAAGCGTCCACCTGCACCGGTTCCACCATTTAGCGACGACATGGCTGCTCGTGGTGCCTCTGCTCGCCGTAAAGCATCCAAACATACTTGTGTGCTTGTCGCGGAAGCTTTTGAGTGGCCGAGCGCTTCCCCACTATAGCGCATCCGAGAAAGAGCTGCTGTAACCCGTCGCAGAGCAACAAATGCTATCCTTGTGTCGCAGACTTCTCGAACACCAGCATGGGCTGTTCGAGCCGCCCTGGGTTGCTGCTCGCCCTGTGCGTCACAGAGTTCATCAGGTGTTCCGCCACGTGAGGTATAATGTGCTCTTCACAACCAATATTCGGCCCGATCTATTAACATGTTGTCCCTGCTGTACACTTCGTGCACATATGTGCACACAGGTTTTGTTCAACCAGCGCCCTCATTTTGAGACGGACCTCCTTTTTCTGTAAGATGTTGACTTTCACGAACATGATCTGGAAGAATTCCTCTCAAAGACTGTGTATGTTAGCGTATTTCGAAGCGCCCCGGGAGAGAGGCTGACGGTTGTTTTGTTGCAGTACGCGGTGCCCAGTGAAAGCTTCTGCTTTGACTCGACTGGTGCCACGATACGCACGTGGACACGTACTCCGAAAACAGTCGTTTCGTTTGGAGAAATATTGGAATTGTGATAGCTCTTCGCTATAGTGAGACAGGACTTTTGTTTGTGCTTGGAACAACCTACTTGCTCTGGGACACGTATGACTCTGATGTGAAGGCCGTTCACGCAGCAGATTGCGTGACACGGTCGGTGGAGTTTGCGACGTGTACGGAAAGATCGTTTGTAACTTTATCCGGAGATCTCAACTCAACGCCCGAATTGCATGAGATAGAGCTGCCTCTGAATGGTTCAACGATTCTGCCGAGCCTTGGAGCCAGTGCACCTTGCAGTGATTCGAGGACCACGGAAGCCTCCCTATCCTCGCCAACAACTCCGAGCCCTGGAACGGCTTACTCGAAAGCAAGATTCGCTCGCTATCCCCGACTTCCAGAGGAAAGTATTGTGCAGCTTCCAGAAAATCAAACTTTGTGCCATACGTACGATGCGATGGTAACGGATGTGCTCGAGCCTCTGTGAGCGACTCGGAGGAAGAAGTTTTGTATAAGTTATTGACTCTATTCTCACTCAACCATCGCATGCCGCTGCGGAACAAATCCTTTGCTCTTCAGAGGGTTTCGAGGAAGAATCTTTTAGTCCAATGATGTATCCCCTTCGGGTCACTTCCCCGCTGTGGCACACACAAGCTTTATGTCGGATCTGAGTCAGTGCGATTTCTCGAACGTCATTGCTTGGTTTTATAAGAAAACAAAGGGGCACCACTTGCCCAGGGTTTGGTTCATCGCGAACACTTGATCGTGAACATCGGAACATCGCTCTATTGCGAAGCTGGTTGCACCGAGCCACAGAAGAGCGGTATTTCTAGCAAGAGGCTCGACCCGAAACTCTGAAGAACACCATCGGATGAAGTGAGAGCATTATCACACTGTCCGACGTGGCCTGTGAGCGCCGACACTCATCCAATATATTCGTGTTCACGAGCTGCTGTTGCATAGAAAAACCGCAACAGCAGCAGCTGCTACAACGAGCGTTCCTCTGGTGTGCGACACCGGCAGGATTTACATCGGGCGCAGAGCCTCTCAACAGCGTGAGGCGGTTTTATGTCTCAAATGCCGGTGCGAGCCGTTCAAAGCAAACATTTTGCATTGAGGAATACTACACTGCCAGCATCTTGTTCATAATAGATTCATGACACCGAGGAGGTTTCGTAGAGAATACGTGATAAGAGTCTGAGCACATTCCTGAGGAGTTTGCGCTACATCGGTGTGCCGTATGGAGCATTTTATGGACGGAAAAGTATGAGGGCACGAAACTTCAGAACTTCGAATCAAACTGCAACATATCTACAAACTGTCAAATAGGACGTCCACTTGCCTTGTCTCTATTCTTTTACAGGTAACAGGGACTGATGCAATGTATTTTTAGTGGCGTATTGGAATCCGGGCCGAATATCCAAAGAGGCGCTGGATGCTCGATTTCCAATCTGTAGCCGCGCATCCGGGCAAGGTTGCTCGGAAAACCGGTCTATTTCGGCAGCAGTCCGCAGTTCGCGACCTCAGACATTGCGCGCGGACTACACACTAGAGCAGAGCATGCGGCTGGCCGCCCTGCATCCTGATGCAACCACAGACGCAGTAGGTAGCCTCGACAACAATAGACCGAAGCGTTGCGCATCAAGGCACTTTTGGTGGTTGCTCGCGGACGAAAAATTTTATCCCAGTTTTTCCACTTAAGATCGTATGAACACGAGATTCCCAACCAACATGCCTAATAACAACAAGAGATAGAGCAAATCTATCACAGAATTTGAATTATGAAGGTCTTCATTCGATGTGAAGCTTTTACAAGCGTTATAAACACCTGCGGATTCGAACGCATATACTGTTGCTATCAAAAGCGTCTGATACATATCCTACACTCAATAGCATCTTAAAGAGAGAAACACTAGCATCGTCTACCAACTACCATGGGAAACAGGTTCCTCTCTATATACGCTGTGCCACATCCTGTCTGGATTCCTAACCGTAC
>Ga0080006_1143567_pt1 | contig 54541 bp, 51 predicted proteins | sample RS3BMetagenome_FD_69209 | JGI IMG/M metagenome (GOLD analysis project Ga0080006, IMG submission 69209) | Ferric oxide microbial mat and aquatic microbial communities from Rainbow Spring, Yellowstone National Park, USA - RS3B (SPADES... ... | reverse complement strand
CGGTCGGGGCTACTGGCTCGACGCCGCCGACGGGGGGATCTTCGCCTTCGGGGACGCCGGGTTCCACGGGTCGATGGGCGGGGTCCCCCTGAACCGTCCGGCGGTGGGGATGGCCGCCACCGCCGACGGGCGTGGCTACTGGCTGGTCGCCTCCGACGGCGGCATCTTCGCCTTCGGGGACGCCGGGTTCCACGGGTCGACCGGGGCCCTCACGCTCGACCGTTCGGTGGTGGGCATGGCACCCACCGCCGACGGTCGGGGCTACTGGCTCGACGCCGCCGACGGGGGGATCTTCGCCTTCGGGGACGCCGGGTTCCACGGGTCGATGGGCGGGGTCCCCCTGAACCGTCCGGCGGTGGGGATGGCCGCCACCACCGACGGGCGTGGCTACTGGCTGGTCGCCTCCGACGGCGGCATCTTCGCCTTCGGGGACGCCGGGTTCTACGGCTCGGTGGGCGGCCACGCGGTCTGAACCGGGGCGGGGGCGGTACCGGCGCCCGGATCCGGTACGGTCGGGGGGCGACCCGACCGGTGCGGTCCGGGCCCGACCCGCAGTCCGGCAGGAGGCGACACCCGGTGACCCAACTCGACCCCGGCACCATGGCGGCCCCTTCGGTGGTCCAGACCCGCAGGCTGGTCACCGAGCTCCCCGGCCCCCGCTCGCTCGAGCTCGAGGCCCGGCGGGCCGAGGCTGTCGCCCCGGGCGTCAGCTCGGTGATGCCCGTCTACGTCGACCGGGCCGAGGGGGCCATCCTCATCGACGTCGACGGCAACGCCCTCATCGACCTGGGGTCGGGCATCGCGGTGGTCAGCGTCGGCCACGCGGCGCCGGCGGTGGTCGAGGCGGTGGGGCGCCAGGCGGCCCGGTTCACCCATACCTGCTTCATGGTCAACCCCTACGAGGGCTACGTGGCGGTGTGCGAGGCCCTCAACGCCCTGACGCCGGGGGACGGCCCCAAGCGCAGCGCCCTTTTCAACTCGGGCGCCGAGGCGGTCGAGAACGCCGTGAAGATCGCCCGGCACGCCACCGGCCGGCAGGCGGTGGTCGTCTTCGACCACGCCTACCACGGCCGGACCAACCTGACCATGGCCCTGACGGCCAAGAACATGCCCTACCGGGACGGCTTCGGACCGTTCGCCCCCGAGATCTACCGGGTGCCGATGTCCTACCCGTTCCGCGACCCGGCGGGACTCAGCGGCGCCGAGGCCGCCGACCGGGCCATCGAGCAGATCGAGCGCCAGGTGGGTACCGCCAACACCGCCTGCGTCCTCGTCGAGCCCATCCAGGGGGAGGGCGGCTTCGTCGTCCCCGCCCCGGGGTTCGTGCCGGCCCTCGAGGCCTGGTGCCGGGAGCACGGGGTGCTGCTGGTGGCCGACGAGATCCAGACCGGGTTCTGCCGGACCGGCGACTGGTTCGCCAGCCAGGCCGAGGGCGTGGTCCCCGACCTCATCACCACGGCGAAGGCGCTGGCCGGCGGACTGCCGCTGGCGGCGGTGACCGGTCGGGCGGACCTGATGGACGCCGTCCACGTCGGTGGCCTGGGCGGCACCTACGGCGGCAACCCGGTGGCCTGCGCCGCCGCCCTCGCCGCCATCGACACGCTGCGCGACCCGGACGGGAACGCCGCGGCCCGGCGGATCGGCGACCGCGTCCTCGGTGCGCTGCGGTCGGCCCAGGCGCGGCACCCGGCCCTCGGGGACGTCCGGGGAAGGGGCGCCATGGTGGCCGCCGAGCTGGTCCGGCCCGGCACCCTCGAGCCCGACCCGGCGGCGGCCCGCCAGATCGCCGGCCGGTGCCACCGCGCCGGGGTGGTGGTGCTGACCTGCGGCAGCTTCGGCAACGTCCTGCGCCTGCTGCCACCCCTCGTCATCGGTGACGATCTGCTCGACGACGGCCTGGGGGTGCTCGTCGAGGCCATCGACGCCGAACTGGACTGACGCCCGCAGACGCCCGCAGACACCCGTCGTCCCCGACGGGGTCGATGTCGACGCCACGGCCGACCCGGTCGGTGCCGTCCCGGCGGCCGCAGCCGGGGGTCGGATTTCCCACGGGCCACCGGGGGGCCTGTACGCTCTGGGGCACCGGAAGGGGCCCCGCGCCCCGGCCGCCACCGCCCGGGACCACCACCCCGGTCTCCCCGTCGGGCCCTCCGGGTGACGACCGGGGGGACCTCCGGCCCGGTCGGCGGTCGGCACCCGTCCCACGCCCCCTGACCCGTCACCAAGAGGAACCCCATGCAATCGCTCGCAACCTGGTGCGTCCGTCACCGCCTGCTGGTCCTGCTCTTGTGGGTCGCCGCCCTGATCGGGGCCACCCTGGCCTCCCAGTCGGTGGGCACCGCGTACTCCAACAGCTTCTCGCTGCCCCACACCGAGTCGACAGAGGCCATCGCCCTGCTGCAGGCGGCGGCTCCCAAGCAGGCCGGTGACACCGAGCAGATCGTCTTCCAGACCTCGGACGGGAAGAAGGTGACCGACCCGGAGGTCCAGGCGGCGGTCACCACCATGCTCGACAAGGTGGCCCAGGTTCCCCACGTCACCAGGATCTCCAGTCCCTACGCCCCCACCGGCGCCACCCCGCTGGAGCAGGCCACGGCCGCCACCCAGGTCAGCAAGGACGGGACCATCGCCTTCGCCACCGTCACCTTCGACGAGCTGTCCTCGGCCATCGACGTCACCCAGGCCCAGCACTTCGTGGCCACCGCCAAGACCGCCGACGGCCCCGGCATCAAGGTGGCCGTCGCCGGGCAGGTGGCCGAGACGTCGAACAAGCCGTCCATCGGCGGGACCGGTCCCGGTGTCCTCCTCGCCCTGATCGTCCTGGCACTGGTGTTCGCCTCGCTCTTCGCCGCCCTGCTCCCCATCCTGACGGCCCTGGCCTCCCTGGGCACCGCCATCGGCGTCATCGGCCTGCTCAGCCACCTGTTCAAGATGCCCCAGTTCTCGGTGGAGCTGGTGCTCCTGATCGGGCTGGGGGTGGGGGTCGACTACGCACTGTTCATCGTGACCCGCCACCGCCAGGGGCTGGTGGCCGGCAACGAGGTGGAAGCGTCGATCGTCAACGCGGTGAACACCTCGGGACGGGCGGTGATGTTCGCCGGCATCATCGTGTGCATCGCCCTGCTCGGCATGTTCGCGCTCGGCGTCACCTTCCTCTACGGCCTGGCGGTGGCCGCCGCCCTCGGCGTCTCCTTCACCATGATCGCCGCCCTCACCCTGCTCCCCGCCTTCCTCAGCTTCATCGGCCCCAGGGTCATGAGCCGAAAGCAGCGGCGGAACCTGGCCACCAACGGCCCCCGGGTGGTCGGGGCCGACTCCAAGGGGTTCTGGCCCCGCTGGGCCGACTTCATCCGGAGCCGTCCGGTCCTCCCCGCGCTGATCGCCCTGATCATCGTGGTACTGGTGGCGCTGCCGTTCTTCTCCCTCCGCCTCGGATCGGGCGACCAGGGCAACGACCCGACGTCGACCACCACCCGCCAGGCCTACGACCTGCTGGCCGAGGGGTTCGGGCCGGGCTTCAACGGCCCGCTGCAGGTGGTGACCGTCCACCGCGGAGCCGCCGACATCGCGACGCTCGACCACCTCGCCACCTCGCTGCGGGCGCAACCCGGCGTGGCCGCGGTGTCCCCGCCCATCTCGCTGCCGCCGCACGACGGCCAGCAGGTGTCGCTGATCATCGCCTACCCGACCACCTCTCCCCAGTCGGCCGCCACCACCGATCTCATCAACCACGTCCGGGCCACCACCATCCCCGAGGCGGTGGCCGGCACCGGCACCACCGTCTACGTCGGCGGCACCACCGCCATCTTCGCCGACTTCGCCAAGGTGCTCTCCTCCAAGCTGCCGCTGTTCATCGGCCTGGTGGTCATCCTGTCCTTCCTGCTGCTGGCGGCGGTGTTCCGGAGCATCGTCATCCCCCTCACCGCCGCGGCCATGAACCTGCTCTCCATCGGTGCCGCCATCGGGGTGATGGTGGCGGTCTTCCAGTGGGGGTGGCTGGGCCCGGCCATCGGCGTCAGCAGACCGGGTCCCGTCGACGCCTTCCTGCCGGTGATGCTCTTCGCCATCCTGTTCGGCCTGTCCATGGACTACGAGGTCTTTCTGGTCAGCCGGATCCACGAGGAGTGGCTCAAGTCGGGTGACAACCGGGTGGCCGTCCGCAACGGGCTCGCCGCCACGGGGAAGACCATCACCGCCGCCGCCCTGATCATGATCCTGGTCTTCGGCTCGTTCGTGTTCGGGGGCATCCGCGTCATCAAGGAGTTCGGGATCGGCCTGGCCGCCGGCATTTTCATGGACGCCTTCATCATCCGCATGGCGGTGGTCCCGTCCCTGATGTTCCTCTTCGGCGACGCCAACTGGTGGTTCCCGAAGTGGCTCGACCGGATCTTCCCCCACCTGTCGGTCGACCCGGAGGACCCCCCGGCGCTCGACGAGGACGACCCCTCCGGCGACCCCGACGCCCCGGCCGACACGCCGGCGGACCCGGTCCCCGTCTGACCCCGTTCCGGACGACGGACTGAAACCCGCTCCGGCCACCTACCGGGCGCCGGCCGGGCTACGCGGGGTCCGGGCGCAGGCGGCGCAGACCGCCCGACACGCTGGCACCGATCGGTTCGTGGCAGGCGGCACAGACCAACTCCGGCTCGAAGTCGTTCCCGCACCGGTGGGTGAGCACCACCGGGGGGCCGTCGTCCCCGGCCAGGTGGCGGTCGCCCCAGTGCATCAGCGAGAGGATCACCGGCCGGAGCTCGCGCCCCGCCCCGGTCAGGACGTACTCGTGGCGGGGGGGGTGCTCGCTGTAGGGCACCCGCTCGAGCACGCCGGCGGCGGCCAGTGACTTGAGCCGTGCCGACAGGACGTCGCGCGGCGCACCGGTGTTGGCGGCGATCCGGTCGAACCGGCCGACCCCGAGGAAGAGCTCCCGCAGCACCAGCAGGGACCACTTCTCACCCACCACCTCCAGGGTCCGGGCTATGGAGCAGACCCGTGGGTGCCGCCCGCCCGTGGGCGCGGCCCCGTCCGGCGTGTCGTCCCTCGTCGTGTCGCGGGTGGTGGACATGCCCCCATCCTACAAGGTTTGTAAACCAAACTCACTCCGTGGTAGACAGTTTGCATATCAAACCCACCAGGTCACCCGCCCGTGGCCGTCCCGAGATCCCGGAGGTCGTCGTGGCCATGACCGAACACCCCGCCCCCCCGGTCGGCACCGAGCCGGCCACCGGGGGGCGCCCATCGGACACACCGGTCACACCCGCCGGGCCGGCCGCGACGGGAAGCCTGAAGCTGGCGTTGGCGGTCCTCTGCGCCGGGGTCTTCATGTCGAGCCTCGACCTGTTCATCGTCAACCTGGCCTTCCCGGCCATCGGCCACGACTTCCACGGCACCGACCTCGCCACCCTCTCGTGGGTGCTGAACGCCTACACCATCGTGGTGGCCGCCCTGCTGGTTCCGGCCGGGCGGTGGGCCGACCTGGTCGGCCGCCGCCGCATCTTCGTGACCGGACTGGCCCTCTTCACCGTCGGCTCGGCCCTGTGCGGACTCGCCCCCGGGGTCGGGCTGCTCATCGCCGCCCGGGTCGTCCAGGCCACCGGGGCGGCCATGCTGATCCCGGCCTCGCTCTCGGTGCTGCTGGCCATCGTCCCCCCCGAGGACCGCCCGAAGGCCATCGGCCTGTGGGCGGCGGTAGGTGGTATGGCCGCCGCCCTGGGACCGGTGGTGGGCGGTGTCCTGGTGGAGGCCAACTGGCGGTGGGTGTTCCTGGTCAACCTCCCGGTGGGCATCGCCGCCCTGGTCCTGGCCCCCAGGGTCCTCCCCGAGAGCCGCGACGAGACCACCCGCACCCGTCCCGACGTCCTCGGCGCCGGGCTGCTGGCGGTCGGCATCGGCCTGCTGGCCCTGGTGCTGGTACAGGCCCCGGCCTGGGGCTGGGCTTCCACCCGGGTCCTGGTGCTGGCCACGGTGGTGCTCCTGGCCGGCGCCCTCTTCGTGGCCCGGTGCGCCAGCCACCGGGCGCCGGTGCTCGAGCTGGCCCTCCTCCGGGTGCGCTCGTTCAGCGGTGCGTTCGTGGCCTCGCTCCTCTTCTACGCCGCCTTCGGCGCCTTCGTCCTCAACACCGTGGAGTTCCTCACCGGTGTCTGGCACTTCTCGCCGCTCCAGGCCGGACTGGCCATCGCCCCCGGGCCGCTGATGGTGCTCCCCTTCGCCCGGGTGGTCGCCCCGGCCCTGGCCCCGCGCCTGGGTGGACCGGCCCGGGTGGCGGCCCTCGGCTGCGTGGTCTACGCCGGCGGATCGCTCTACTGGCTGACCCACATCCAGACGGCTCCGGCCTACGTCACCCACCTGCTGCCGGCCCAGCTCCTCGGGGGCATGGGCGTGGGCCTGGTCATCCCGTCGCTGGTGGCGGCCGGGACCATGGCGCTGCCGCCGGCCCGGTTCGGCACCGGCAGCGGCATCATCAACATGGCCCGCCAGATCGGGACGGTCATCGGGGTGGCCGCCCTCATCGCCGTCCTCGACGGGCTGCGGCCGGCGGACCCGATCCCGACCTTCCGCCACGGGGTGGTGCTGATCATGGGTGTGGCGATGGCCGCCGGGGTGGCCTCGGTGGCCATCGGTCGCCTCCCCACGGCCGCCGGCCGGCCGTCAGCGCCCGACCGGGTCGGTTCGGAGGGGAGGTGAGCGTCCCCGGCGCCGGCGGTGACCCCGTCGACCCCGCCCGCACCCGCACCTACCGGTGGGACGACCCCGCCGTCCCCGCCGCCCAGCTGGGTGCCCGCCCCGGGATCGAGGTGCTCCGCGCCATCGCCGCCGGTGAGCTGGGGGGTGCCCCGATCGCCGCCACCCTCGGCATGACGGTCCTGGAGGTCGACGAGGGCCGGGTCGTCTTCGGCCTGGACCCCCAGGAGTTCCACTACAACCCGATCGGCTCGGTACACGGGGGCGTCCACGCCACCCTGCTCGACTCGGTCATGGGCTGTGCGGTCCACTCGAGGCTCGGGGCCGGACAGGGTTACACCACCCTCGACCTGTCGGTCCGTTACCTCCGGCCGGTGTCCACGGCGTCGGGGATGCTGCGCGCCGAGGGCGCGGTGGTCAGCCTCGGTCGGCGGGTGGCCACCGCCGGGGGGACCGTCACCGACGGCCGGGGCCGGCTGGTGGCCACCGGGACGACGTCGTGTCTCGTCATGGACATCGCCGTCTAGCGATGCCAGGGTCGCCGGGGCTGCCCAGCCGCCGGGCGGTTCCGGGCGCCCTTGACAACCGGAGGGGCCAGGTAGACGCTCGGGGGAGAGACCGGACCTTCCAGGGGGGAACCATGCCCGCGGCAGCCATGACCATCAACGGCGACGACGCGCCCACCGAGCACACCTTCGGTGTCCGGAACCCGGCCACCGGCGAGGTGTTCGCCGAGGCTCCCGAGTGCAGCCGCGAGCAGCTCGACGCCGCCTTCGACGCCGCGGCCAAGGCCTACCGCGGGTGGCGGTCCGACGAGGCCCTGCGCCGTCAGACGCTCCTCGGGATGGCCGACGTGCTGCTGGCCTCGGCCGGGGACATCGCCCCGCTGCTCACCTCCGAGCAGGGCAAGCCCCTCGGCGACGCCAACGTGGAGGTCTTCGCCGCCGCCATCTGGTGCCAGTACTTCGCCAACCTGACCACGCCGTCGGACACCATCCAGGACGATGCCGACGCCCTGGTCGAGGTGGTCCGCCGTCCCCTGGGCGTGGTGGCGGCCATCACGCCGTGGAACTTCCCCCTCACCCTCGCCTTCTGGAAGATCGCCCCGGCCCTGCTGGCCGGGAACACCATGGTGCTGAAGCCGTCGCCGTTCACCCCCCTCGCCACCCTGCGGGTGGCCGAGCTGCTCCGGGACGTGGTCCCACCTGGCGTCCTCAACGTGGTGAGCGGCGGTGACGACCTCGGCGCCTGGATGACCGGTCACCCGGTCCCCCGCAAGATCAGCTTCACCGGCTCCATCGAGACGGGGAAGAAGGTCGCCCAGTCGGCGGCCCCCGATCTGAAGCGGGTGACCCTCGAGCTCGGCGGCAACGACCCGGCCATCATCCTCGACGACGCCGACCCGGCCTGGGCGGCCAAGGCCATCTTCGCCGGGGCGTTCAACAACAACGGCCAGGTGTGCTCGGCCGTCAAGCGGGTCTACGTCCCCGAGGCCCTCTACGACGACGTGGTCGAGGCACTGGCCTCGTACGCCTCGGCGGTGCAGGTGGGCGACGGTACCGACCCGGCCAGCAAGCTCGGACCCATCAACAACGCCCCGCAGTTCGAGCGGGTGAAGGAGCTGGTGGCCGACGCGCTGGCCGGCGGGGCCACGGCCGTCACCGGTGGCCGGGCCATGGACCGTCCCGGGTACTTCTTCGAGCCGACCATCCTGGCCGGGCTCTCCGACGGCACCCGCATCGTCGACGAGGAGCAGTTCGGGCCCGCCCTGCCGGTGATCTCCTACCGCAACCTCGACGATGCCATCGACCGCGCCAACGCCACCCACTTCGGGCTCTCGGGCTCGGTGTGGGGCACCGACACCGACCGGGCCGCCGCGGTGGCCGCCGAGCTCGAGTGCGGCACCGCCTGGGTCAATACCCACCTGGCCCTGTCGCCCCACCAGCCCTTCGGCGGCTTCAAGTGGAGCGGCATCGGGATCGAGAACGGCCCGTGGGGGCTCGCCGAGTTCACCGAGATCCAGGCGGTCTACCGGTCCCGGACCGCTGACGGGATGAACATCTCGACCGCCGGCCTGGTGTCGTAGGGTCCCGGCCGGCGGGTCCCGCCCCCGGGTCCGGCCGCCCCGCACGCCTCGCGGCGTCTCCGGCAGCCGTGTCCGGAGTCCGGGACTCGTTCGATAGTCTAACTATGTGAACCTCGAAGCAACTGCGACCGATCGCGCCCGGATGGGGCGCGCCGCCGCCTGGCTGGCCAAGCAGGTGGAGCTCGGACTCGACACCGTCGACCTCTCCCTCCCGCAGTACCGGGTCCTGGGCCTGCTCGACGAGAGCTCGGCGGTGTCGTCGTCGCTGGCCGAGCGCCTGGCGGTCCGGCCCCCCAGCGTCACCGCCATCGTCGACGGCCTGGTGGCCCGCGGCCTGGTGGAACGCCGCACCGTCGCCACCGACCGCCGCCGGGTCGACCACGTCCTCACCCCCGAGGGGCTCCGGGTGCTCCACCTGGCCGACGCCGCCCTCGAGAGCCGCCTGAACGACATCGCCGGCTGCCTCGACGACCCGGCCGACGGCGCCCGGGCCATCGACGGCCTGCTGGCCTGGCGACCGGCCTTCGTGGCCTACCGGGCCGCCCGGAAGGCGGCACGGTGAGGGTCCCCACGCTCCGGCCGCGGGGCCTCGGTCCCGAGGAGCCCGCCTCACCCTTCGTCCCGATGGCCGAGGAGCCGCGCAACGAGGCGCCCCGGGCGACGATCGATCCCGACACCACCAAGTCGTGGCTGCGCCGGGCCCTGCCGGTGATGCGCGCCCACCAGGGCATCTTCGTGACCTCGCTGGTCCTGTCGTTCGTCGGGCTGGTGCTGCAGGTGCAGATCCCCAACCTGTTGAACAAGGCCATCGACAACTCCATCCAGGCCCACACCGTGCCGCTCTCCCACTACGTCTGGTGGATCGTGGCCCTCGGCCTGGTCGGCGCGGTGCTCGGCTACATCTCGCGGCTGTTCATCTTCGAGACCGCCTACGACATCGAGTACGACCTCCGGAACATCATCTACGAGCACCTGACCAAGATGTCCTTCGCCTTCTACGACCGGGTCCAGTCGGGGCAGCTCATCTCCCGGGCCAACTCGGACATCCGCTCGGTGCAGATGTACATGACCTTCGCCCCGCTCATCCTCGTGCAGTGCTCCATCGCGGTGGTCGCCTTCGTCTTCATGCTCTCCATCAGCGTGCCCCTGGCCTTCATCGCCATGGCCACCATGCCGCTCGTCTACCTCACCGGCGTCAAGATGCGGAAGTCGATGTTTCCGGTGTCGTGGATCATCCAGGCCCGGCTGGCCGACGTGGCCACCATCGTCGACGAGAACGTCAACGGCGTCCGGGTGGTCAAGTCGTTCGCCGCCGAGGAGCAGCAGCTCCGGGCGCTGTCGGGGGCGGCCGAGAAGGTCCAGTGGGGCTACATCAAAGACGCCGACCTCCGGGCCCGGTTCACCCCGCTGGTCCAGAACCTTCCCCAGGTCGGCCTGGCCCTGGTGCTCCTGTTCGGTGGCTACATGGTCATCCACGGCCACCTCGGCCTCGGGGCCATCGTGGCCTTCAACTCCTACCTGCTGATGCTGCAGGCCCCGTTCATGATGCTCGGCATGCTCATCATGATGGGCCAGCGGGCGGCGGCCTCGGCCGGGCGGATCTACGAGATCCTGGACGAGCAGCCCACCGTCACCGACCGGCCCGACGCCGTCGACCTCACCGGGTGCCGGGGCGACATCCGGTTCACCCACGTGGACTTCGCCTACGCCGGCCAGGACGACCGTCTGGTGCTGGCCGACTTCAACCTCCACCTCGCCCCCGGGGAGACGGTCGCCCTGGTGGGCCGGACCGGGTCGGGGAAGTCCACCGTGTCCCGGCTCCTCACCCGCTTCTACGACGTGCGGTCCGGGTCGGTCCGGGTCGACGACCACGACGTGCGCGACCTGACCCTCGACAGCCTCCGGGCCAACGTCGGCATCGTGCTCGACGAGCCGTTCCTCTTCTCCGTCTCGGTGCGCGACAACATCACCTACGGGCGGCCCGGCGCCACCGACGAGGAGGTGGAGGCCGCCGCCCGGGCGGCCGGGGCCCACACCTTCATCACCCACCTCGAGCACGGGTACGACACCGTGGTCGGCGAGCGGGGCTACACCCTCTCGGGCGGCCAGCGCCAGCGCATCGCCATCGCCCGGACCCTGCTGGTGAACCCGCCGATCCTCGTCCTGGACGACGCCACCAGCGCCATCGATGTCCAGGTCGAGCAGCAGATCCACTCGAGCCTCCGGGTGCTGATGGAGGGACGGACCACGCTGATCGTGGCCCACCGCCTCTCCACCATCTCCCTGGCCGACCGGGTGGTGCTCCTCGACCACCAGCGGATCGTGGCCGACGGGACCCACGTCGAGCTCTTGGCCTCCACCCCGCTCTACGCCGAGGTGCTGGCCCAGGCGGCCGAGCTCGAGGCGGACGACACCCGGAACGCCGGCGGCGCCGGGGCGCCGGACGGCGACGGCGAGGGCCCGGACACCCCCGACCGGTCGTCGGACCTGGCCGGCAGCGGGCGCACCGGGGGGGTGGTCCGATGACGTGGGGCGGTGGCATGGGCGGTGGCGGCGGCTTCGGCGGACCCGGCGCGGTCGGAAGCTCGGCGGCGGCCGGTCTGCCGTTCGCCGGCATCCCCTACGAGCTCCAGGAGGGGGTGGATCGGCTCCTCGAGTCCGAGCCCGAGTACCGGCCGCCCACCATCACCTTCGACCAGAACGGCTCCGAGGAGGAGCTCAAGCGCCTCTCCCTGTGGCACCTGCTGGTGAAGTACCCCCGCATGCTGGTCTGGGCCGGCCTGCTGGTGGTGGTCATCGCGGTGATCGGCCAGGTGGGCCCGCTCCTCACCGGTATCGCCATCAACCAGGGCATCGAGCACAAGGACTTCGCGGTGGTGGCCCTGATGGCCGGCCTCTACCTGGTCAGCATCGTGGTGACCGCCGGGGCCCAGCGGGTGCAGGTGCAGGTCACCGGGCGCATCGCCGCCTGGGTGATGAACGACCTCCGGGTCAAGGTCTTCGCCCACCTCCAGCGGCTGTCGCTCGGCTTCTTCACCGAGGAGAAGGCCGGGGTGGTCATGTCGCGGATGACCAGCGACATCGAGAACCTCCAGCAGCTGCTGCAGGACGGCCTCTCCCAGCTGGCTATCCAGGCCCTGACCATGCTGGTGATCACCGTCACCCTCTTCGTGCTCAACGCCACCCTCGCCCTCATCGTGGTGGTGCTGATCATCCCCGCCCTGGTGCTCGCCTCCCTGTGGTTCAAGCGGGCCTCCGAGCGGGGCTACGACCGGGTGCGCGACGGGATCGCCAACGTCCTGGCCGACCTGTCCGAGAGCCTCCACGGCGTGCGCATCGTGACCGCCCACAACCGCCAGCGGCAGAACGTCATCCACCACCGCAACGTGGTGGGCGACTACCGCGACGCCAACAACTACACCGCCCACGTCAACGCCGTCTACGGGCCGGGCACCCAGCTGCTCGGCGTCCTGGGCCAGGCGGCCCTGCTGGCCATCGGCGGCACCATGGTCGCCCACCACACCCTGACCATCGGCGCCCTGGTGGCGTTCTTCCTCTACCTGAACCGGTTCTTCCAGCCCATCCAGCTCCTGGTGCAGCAGTACAACACCTACCAGCAGGGGCAGGCCTCGGTGTACAAGCTGCGGGACCTGGTCGACACCGAGCCCGAGGTGCGCGAGGCGGGGGACGCCGTCGAGCTGCCGCCGGTCGCCGGCCAGATCCACTTCGACCACGTCACCTTCGGATACGACCCGGCGAGCCCGGTGATCGAGGACGTCGACCTCACCATCGCCGCCGGCGAGACGGTCGCCTTCGTGGGGCCCACCGGCGCCGGCAAGTCGACCCTGGCCAAGCTGGTCACCCGCTTCTACGACCCCACCGCCGGCCGGGTGCTCATCGACGGCCACGACCTCCGGGACGTGACCATGCGGTCGCTCCGGCGCCAGCTGGGGGTGGTGCCCCAGGAGCCGTTCCTCTTCGCCGGGACCATCGGGGACAACATCGCCTTCGCCCGACCCGACGCCACCGAGGAGGAGATCCACGAGGCGGTCGACAAGGTCGGCCTGACCGGCGTGGTGGCCCGGGTCCCCCAGGGGCTCGACACCGTGGTGCACGAGCGCGGCCAGACGCTGTCGTCGGGTGAGCGCCAGCTGATCGCCCTGGCCCGGGCGTTCCTGGCCCACCCCCGGGTGCTGGTCCTCGACGAGGCCACCTCCAACCTCGACCTGCAGTCGGAGACCACCATCGAGTCGGCGCTCGACGTGCTCCTCGAGAACCGCACCGCCATCCTCATCGCCCACCGTCTCTCCACCGCCATGCGGGCCGACCGCATCGTGGTGGTGGACGAGGGCCGGATCGCCGAGGTGGGCTCCCACGCCGAGCTGGTGGCCCGCGGCGGCCGGTACGCCGAGATGTACGACACCTGGGTCCGCCAGTCCGACGCCGCCGAGCACGCCTGAGCCCGCTCCGGATGCCGGGGCCGCACCGATCGGCTAGACCGGGACAGGCCGGCGAGCACCACCAGGCTCTCGCGGTCCCCGGCACCTGACAGAGGAGCGGACATGGGATTCATGGACAAGGTGAAGGAGCAGGCCACCGTCCTGGCCGACAAGGCCCAGACCGGTGTGCAGCAGGGCCAGACCAAGCTGCAGGAGATGCAGGACCACCGGCACGAGGACACCCTCCTCCGCGAGCTCGGTGCCTACGTCTTCCTCCGCGAGCGGGGCCGGACGGTGCCCGGCAGCGAGGCGAAGGTCGCCTCCCTGATGGCCGAGATCGACACCCTGGAGGCCGGGGGGACCATCGTGGCCCCGAAGCCCGACGCCGACACCGATCCGGCGCCGGCCGACGGGCCGGCCGACGGGCCGACCCCCGACCCGTAGGACCGACCGGAACGCGCTCCGTCGGGGTCACTCGGCGAACAGCGTCTCGATCCGTGCCGCCGAGGCGTAGGCCTTGGGGGTGGTGGACAGGTACCCGAGCACCAGCACCACCGCGCTGCAGGCGGTGACGATCCACCAGCCGGGGTGGCTGGCGGCGGCCAGGTCCGGCCCGAGGGCGCCCTGGAGCCCGGCGGTGGCCGCCACCCCGATCACCGCCACGCCGAGGGCCTGGCCCACCTGCCGGCTGGTGGAGGCCACCGCGGCGGCCACGCCGGCCTGGGCCGGGGGCATGCCGGACACCGCGGTGTTGGTGATCGGGGGGTTCACCAGCCCGAACCCGATGCCGAAGACGACGTAGGCGGTGAGCAGCCACGCATACGACGTGGTGGTGGTCACCCCGGTGAGCATGGCGCTGCCGAGGGTCAGCGCCACCCCGGCCGACATCAGGGGGATCCGCGCCCCCCGGTGCCCGACCAGGTGGCCCGAGATCGGTGACACCACGATGGTCACCGCCGCCATCGGCAGCGTCAGGAGCCCGGCGTCCAGCGCCGAGAGCCCCCGCACGTCCTGCAGGTAGAGCGTGTTGAGGAAGAGGAACCCGCTGAAGGCGGCGAAGCCGCTCACCGCGATCAGGGTGGCGCCCGAGAACGGGGTGCTCCGGAAGAAGCGGAGGTCGAGCAGCGGCTGGCGGCGGCGCGGCTCGTACCAGAGCAGAGCCACCAGAGAGACCGCACTGACGGCCAGCAGCCCGAGGATCTCCGGCGATGCCCAGCCGTGGCCCGGCCCCTCGATGATCGAGTAGGTCAGGCTGCCGAGCACGAGGATGACCAGCGCCTGGCCCACCGCATCGATGCGGCGGGGGTCGGGGGCGCGGGACTCGGGCACGAAGACGGCGGTGAGCACGATGGCCGCCGCCCCCACCGGGATGTTCACCCAGAAGATGGCCCGCCAGCCGACCGACTGGACCAGCGCCCCGCCGATCACCGGGCCGAGTGCCAGGCTGATCCCCACCACCGCCCCCCAGATCCCGATGGCCTGGGCCCGTTCCTTCGGGTCCTCGAAGGTGTTGCGGATGATGGACATGGCCACCGGGTTGAGCATCGAGCCCCCCACCGCCTGGAGGATGCGGAACACCACCAGCCACTGGAGGCTGGGGGCCAGGCTGCACAGGAAGGAGGCCACCGTGAAGATGACCAGGCCCCACTGGAAGACCCGCCGGCGGCCGTACCGGTCGGCCATGGAGCCCGAGAGCATCAGCAGGCTGGCCAGCACCACCACGTAGGCGTCGACCGTCCACTGGAGGCCGGCCACCGAGGCGTGGAAGTCGCGGCCGATGGCCGGGAGCGCCACGTTCACGATGGTGTTGTCCATACCGACGATCAGCAGGCTCATGCAGCAGATGAGCAGCACGGTGATCCGCCGACGGCGCGACAGCCCGTCGTGGCGCGTCGGGCCGGACGGGCCCGCCTGAGGGAGGTGCGTGGTCACCGCCCGCCAATCTATGCGGCACGTCCCACCGCTCCGGCCGGTGCCGGAGCCGGGGACCCGTCAGCCGGCGGCCGGCGGCCGGCGGCCGCGGCCGCGGCCATGATGGTCGGATCCGCCGTCGGCCATCGGGCCGGCCCGACCCGAGGATCGCGATGCCGACATCCATCCGACTGCTGCTGGCCGACGTCGACGGCACCCTGGTGACCCAGGACAAGCGCCTCACCGACCGGGCGGTCGACGCCGTGCACCGACTGCACCGGGCCGGCGTCCTCTTCGCGGTGACCAGTGGGCGCCCGCCCCGCGGGATGGAGATGCTGGTCGACCCCCTCGACCTCACGTCCCCCATCGCCGCCTTCAACGGGGGGCTCATCGTGGAGCGCGACATGGAGGTGACCGAGGCGCGCGTGGTGCCGGAGCACGTGGTGGGGCCCATCATCGAGATGATGACCGGCGCCGGCCTGGCGGCGTGGCTGTACCGGGGCAAGGAGTGGAACATCCTCGACGCGGACGGGCCCCACGTGGCCAAGGAGGCCGCCACCGTCCAGTTCGAGCCCACCGTGGTCGACAGCTACGACGGCCTCCACCACCAGGTGGCCAAGATCGTCGGGGTCAGCGACGACCGGAAGGCGATGGACGCCGCCACCCGGGCGGTGGCCGATCGGTTCGGGGACCACGTGTCGGCGGCCCAGTCCCAGCCCTACTACCTCGACGTCACCCATCCGCTGGCCAACAAGGGGAGCGTGGCCACCTACCTGTCGCGCCGGTATCACGTGGCCCGCCACGAGATCGCCACCATCGGCGACATGCCCAACGACGTCCTCATGTTCGAGCGGTCGGGCCTCAGTATCGCCATGGGGAACGCCTCGCCCGAGGTCCGGGGGAAGGCGGACGCGGTCACCACCTCGAACGAGGAGGAGGGCTTCGCGGTGGCCGTCGAGCGGTTCATCCTCGACCGGACCTGAGGCGCAGACCTCCGGCGGATGCGGCACCGGACCGCCCGCTGCCCGTCGGTGGACGACGGGGAGCGCGGCGCCAGCGCCGCCTACTGCACGCCGAGCGGGCGGAACTGGACGCTGATGCGGGGCCCGACCGGGCGTCGCGTCTTCGCCACCGCATGCTCCCACGTCCGCTGGCAGCTGCCCCCCATCACCAGCAGGTCGCCTGCCCCGACGTCGAAGCGCAGGCTGGGGCCACCGCCCCGGGGTCGGAGCTGCAGCCCGCGTCGGGCCCCGAGGGACACGATGGCCACCAGGGTGTCCTCCGTCGCCCCCCGCCCGATGGTGTCGCCGTGCCAGGCCACGCTGTCCGAGCCGTCGCGGTAGAGGCAGAGCCCGGCGGTGGCCACCCGGTCGGTGGCCGACGGACGGTAGTGGTCGTTGAGGGTCCGGAGGCAGTCGCCGAACAGCGGGTGGGGCAGCTCGTCGGCGTCGGGGTGGAAGCTGACCAGACGGGGTACGTCGACCACCCGGTCGTACATCGGCCGGCGCTCCGCCCGCCACGGGACCCCGGACAGCAGCGCCTCGAAGACGGCGTCGCCGCCGGTCACCCAGCCGCGCCGGACATCGACCCAGGCCCCGCCGTCGAGGTCGGTGCGTTCCACCTCGTCACCGAGGGGGCGGACCCCCGGGGTCTCGTCGAGGTCGAGGAGCGAGCGCTGGTAGGCGAGCACCCGCCCAGCATACCGGCTGGACGAACGTGTGTTCGTAATTTCCCTGGCGGGTGGCGGCGCCCGGTGGCAGACTCCCCACCGTGGCCGACGACCTGCCCGAGCTTGTGGTCCCCGACGCCCCGGCATGGCGCGCGTGGCTCGAAGCGCACCATGCCCAGCCGACCGGGGTATGGCTGGTGCTGGCCAAGAAGGCGACGGTGGCGCCGACCCGCCTCTCCTACGACGAGGCGCTCGACGAGGCGCTGTGCTTCGGGTGGATCGACGGCACCCTGGGCCGCCGCGACGATGCCACCTACCGGCAGCGCTTCACGCCCCGGCGGCCGGGGAGCCCGTGGTCGAAGCGGAACGTCGGGATCGTCGAGCGCCTGGAGGCCGAGGGCCGGATGCACGCGGTCGGGTCGGCCGCCGTCGAACGGGCGAGGGCCAACGGGCGCTGGGAGACGGCCTACGCCGGTCAAGCCACCATGGAGGTCCCCGCCGACCTCACCGCCGCTCTGGCCGCCGACCCGCGGGCGGCCGCCATGTTCGACATCCTGACCAAGGCCAACCGCTACTCGGTGCTCCACCGGATCGAGACCGCCCGGCGGCCGGAGACCCGGGCCCGCAAGGTGGCCGAGCTGGTGGCCATGCTGTCCCGCGGCGACACGATCCACCCCCAGAAGCGCACGCTCCCTCGTTAGCGCCGCGACCGGCGACGCCCGCCGGGTCTCCATGGACGCGACGGGGAACCCCGCGACCCGCCCGGGCATCCGTCTCGGGAACCCGCAAGTCCTCCGGAGGTCGTGCGGGTGTGGAGGGGCCGGCTTCTCAGGACTGCGGCGGCAGCTCGATCCCGACCACACCGAGCATGGTCCCCACCAACGCTCGGCTGACCTTCCACGATCCGCCGATGCGCTTCACCGGACCCTCGAAGGGGAACCCGCCCAGCGACGGACCGAGATGGACGGTGAACAGGACCCATGCGACGTCGTCGGAGATGAACCGCACCCGGCGCACGATCGCCCGTGCGCCGGTGATCCCCTGGCTCTGTCGGGCCTCCTGCACGAACCCACGGATCTCCGCGGCGTCTTCGAGGAACGGTTCCCAGCCGCCGTCCGGTTCCGGCCCCAGGACCTGGGCGACCGCGTCCACGATGGCCGTCGGTGCATCCGGCGTGGGGACGGTTCCGAACACCCGCGGAGGAAGCGTGACCCGGTGTTGGTCGGGTGCAGCGTCATGGATGGCACGGGCAGCGTCCTCGATGCAGACCTGGCAGAGCAGGACGCTCCCGTCCGTCGCCACGTGGTCCACCTCCCAGGCGTCTCGGCCGCACAGGATGCAGACGTCCGGCCGTGGCTCCGTGAACATCCGTCCGCCGAGTCGCGCCGCCGGTCGTGACGACCAGGACGTCACGCCGACCTGCCCCGGGGCGTCCTGATGGTCGGCCGGCGGCTCTTCATCGAGACGATCCAGGACGCTCCGGCGCAGTCCCTCGGGGTCGACGCCCTGGCCGACCAAGAGCTGGGCGGCGACACCTTCTCCCTCCCCGAGGATGCCGAGGAGGATGTCGCCGGCCTCGATGGTCGGGCTCTGACGGTCGAGCGCTTCCCGCAGCGACAGCTCCAGGACCTTCTTCGCCCGTGGCGTGAACACGGGAGCGCCGGAGGCGCCAACCGGTGGCGCCAGCGTCCGGCTCACCTGCTCCCGCAGCGGGTCCAGCGACAACCCGACGGATCCGAGCAGCTCGCTCGTCACGGGAACGGACAGGAGACCGAGGAGCAGGTGCTCCGTGCCGATATGGCCGTGCCCGGCCAGCCGGGCCTCTTGCTGGGCCATGACCAGCGCGCTTCGGCTGGAGTCCGCCATCCGCTCGAACATTGGTCCCATCTTGCCACCGGTCCGCTCGACCCGGCGGGTGGCAGTGGCGCACCGTGTGCTGCCGTGGCTACACCCAAGGGGCTGCTGAGGCATTCTGTGCGGGTGGCCCCTGATGGACAGCTTCGGATACGGGACGAAGCCGGTGGAGCCGGGGAGATCTGCCGCCGGATCTTGACGGCCCTCCCGACGTGGTTCGGCATGCAAGCCTCGGTTGAGGACTACATCGCCGCCGCCGACCGCTCGCCCACCGTCATCGCGTCCCTGGGAGATGAGGACGTCGGGTTGCTCACACTGGTGCGGCATGGCCATTACGCCGCTGAGGTCTACGTCATGGCCGTGGTGCCGGCGCGTCACCGGTAAGGCATCGGACGGGCGTTGCTCAGGCACGCCGAAGCAGTGTTGGCTGCGGATGGCGTGGAGTTTCTTCAGGTGAAGACGCTTGCTCCGAGCAAGCCCGATGTCGGGTACGACAAGACTCGAGCGTTCTATCTCGCCTACGGCTTCCGACCCCTGGAGGAGTTCCGACTGTGGGACGCTGACAATCCGGCGCTCCAGATGATCAAGGCCATTCCGAGGGTGGGCCTGGCTCCGTAATTCCGATCCGGCGATCACCGGTGTCCACAGTCCGTCTCGGATGGGCGCACGGATCGCAGCCACCACGTCCCGATTCGGCTGTCAGGTCATCCAGGGACGAGCGTGCCGGTCGGGTCACCCGCACCCCGGCGCCCCACGCCCCCCGCCGCCGGCCTCCCAGGTCGGGCGGTCGAGGCGGTAGAGGACGTGCGGTCGGAGGGGGTGGCCCTCGTCGAGACGGGGGTGGCCGAAGTCGTCGGACGGGTCACGGGTCATCCCCAGGCGGCCCATCACCGCCCGGGAGCGCCGGTTGCCGGCGGCGGTGAACGCCACCACCTCCCCGAGCCCGAGGTCGGAGAACCCGAAGGCCAGCGCCGCGGTGGCCGCCTCGGTGGCGTATCCGTGCCCCCACGCCGGTCGGGCCAGGCGCCACCCGGTCTCCACCGCCGGGCCGAACGGGAACTCGGGGCCGACCCGGCTGAGGCCGACGAACCCGATGAAGGAGCGGGCCGCCCGGGTCTCGACCGCCCACCACCCGAACCCCCGCGCTTCGAACCCCTGCTCCGCCCGCTCGATGAACGTCGCGGTCTGCTCGGTGGTCAGGGTCGACGGAAAGTACTCCATCGCCACCGGGTCGGCGTTGAGGGCGGCGAAGGGGACGAGGTCGGCGTCCGTCCACCGACGCAGGTGGAGGCGCTCCGTCCAGAGCTCTGGGCCGGGGGCCATGCCGTCCGACCGTAGACGCCGGGACACCGGGGTGCCCGGACCTCCCCTAGGCCGGGGCGCCCCCGACGACCGCCGCCGGGGCGGCCAGGGCCCCGTCCACGTAGGTCACGTGGTTGGTCCGGACCGCCGGGATCCGCGGGCCCGGCAGCACGGTACCGACCAGGTTGAGCGGGTCGGTGGCGTTGACGACCACCCGCTCACCCGTCCGCGCCGACCGGCGCACCGCCCGCAGGGCATCGACGGCCTCCGGCAGGGCGAACTGCTCCCCGGAGAACCCGGTCACGAAGCGCCCGCCCCGGATCGTGCCCCGGGCCTCCAGCCGCCGGAGCGCCCGGGCGATGTCGCGCCACGGCACCGCCAGCGTCTCGCGGGCCATCAGGTCCCAGAACACCACGCCCCACCGGGCCAGCAGCTGCTCGGCCACCGCCTCGGCCAGGGAGTCGGGCTCGTCGTCGGGGTCCGCCTCGGGGAGCAGCGCCCACCGGCCCTCGCCGGTGACCCGGCCGAGTCCGGCCCGCCGCCGGCTGCCTGAACGCCGGACGCCGCTGCGGTGGCGACGCTGCCACGTCTCCCGGGCGGAGAGGAGCGAGCGGACCGCCCCGAACCCGTCGGCCGTCACCAGTCCCCGGGACACCAGATCCCACAACCCCTCCTCCACCTCCACCGGAAGGCGGCCGGTGCGCGAGCCGAGCTCACCGTGGAACAGCGCCCCGTAGCGGCGGAGGGCGTCGAGGAGGTCGCGACCCGCCCCGTGCTCCGGTTCGGACGGGATGGCCTCCCCCCGGGCGGCCAGCAGCAGCCAGGGCAGGTCGTCGCGGACGGCGAAGGAGAGTGGCGTCGAGCGCGACGGGGTGGCGGTGCCCCGGCGGGCGGCCGGGGCGTCCGAGGGCGGCCGGAGTCCGAGCCGCCCCCAGACCACGGCCCCCGACAGGCAGGCATCCTCGAGCCAGGCCCCCTGGTAGTGCTCGACCCGGGACGACAGCACCCCCTGCTCCCACGCCCCGGCCGCCACCTCGAAGCCCTGGAGCTGGTCGACGACGGCCAGCACCCCGGCCCGACCCTCGAGCTGGGTGCCGGGGGCGACGTGCTGCCACCGGAGGAGGAACCGCATCAGGTCCTGGGCCGAGACCGGCTCGATCTCGGCCCGGAGCCGGTTTCGGGTGTACCCGTGGATCCGCGACAGGAGCCGGCGGGCGCACCACTGGGGCCCGGCGCCGTCCCCGCCGTCGAGCCGGGGGTCGTACCGCCCCTGCATGGCGAAGCCCTCGGCCTCCAGCCGGGCCAGTCCCACCGCCACCCGGCCGGAGGCCAGGGCGGTGGCGGCGGCCAGCCGGTCGGATGTCACCGGGCCCGACACGTCGAGCTGGCCGCGCAGCACCTCGGCCACCAGCTGGTCGGGGTCGACGTCGGGGACCGGCGACAGCGCCGGGGAGGTGGGGGCGGGCTCGACCCGGGCGCCGGGCCACAGCGTTCCCACCCACCCGGCCCGCTCGGTGGCCACCCACAGCTCCCCGGCGCCGTCGGCCAGGACGACCGCCGCCGCCCGGCCGGCGGCCCCGAGCTCGGCGAAGCGGTCGGCCCACCGCAGGTCGGGACGGAGCACCACCGTCGACAGCAGCAGGTCGTGGAGCTCGTCGGCGGTACGGACCTCGGGGGCGGCCTCGCTCCGGACCCGGTCGATGGCGTCGGCGTCGAGCCGGCCGAGGTCGCCGGGCTCCAGCGGCACCCCGCGCCGCATCTGGACCGCCCGTGTGCGGCGCTCCTCCAGCGGCGCGTCGTCGAGGAAGGTGAAGGGCTTGCCGTTCAGGATCTCCTGGGCCAGGACGGAGGGCTCGGTGGTCTCGATGGCGTGGACCCGGACGGACCCGTCCTCCATCCCCCGCAGGCGGTCGCAGAGCCCGTCGACGTCCATCGCCTCGTGGAGGCAGTCGTCGAGGGTCTGGCGGACCAGCACGTGGTCGGGGATGGCGATCGGGCCGGCCGGGGCGTTCTCCTGACAAGCGGCCAGCGCGGGGAAGACGGCCCCCATCAGGTCGTCGGCCTCCATCCGCTGGATGGGCAGCGGGGTGCGCCGCCCGCCGCGGAACCGGAGCACCCCGAGCGACCGGTTGAGGTTCCACCGCCACCGCGAGGCGAACATCGGCGACACCAGCACCGCCTGCGCCAGCACCGTCGGGGCGGTGGTCGACCGCAGCAGCCTGGCGGCGTCGCCCACCGGGAAGCTGTGCTGGGGCCCGAGGGAGAGTACCACGGCGTCGTCGGAGGCGGCGGCCTGGAGCTCGAAGTCGAAGGTGGCGCAGAACCGCTTCCGCAGGGCCAGGCCGAAGGCCCGGTTGACCCGGCCGCCGAACGGGGCGTGCACCACCAACTGGGTGCCCCCGGCCTCGTCGAAGAAGCGCTCGAACACGAGGTCGGCGTGGGTGGGCACCACGCCGAGGGCGGCGCGTCCGGCCGCCAGGTACTCGACGACCTGCCGGGCGGCCGCCTCGTCGACACCGCACCGCTCGGCCACCGCCACCACCACCGTGTCCAGGCGTCCGGGGCCGGGGCCGGCGGCCAGGCGCCCGACCAGGTCGTCCACCAGGGCACGGAGCTCGGAGACGTGGCGGGAGAGCTCGTCGGTGCGGCTGGGCGCCTCCCCCAGCCAGAATGGCACGGTGGGGGTGGCCCCCTCGGCATCGGTCACCCGGACCACGCCCTGCTCCACCCGCCGGACCCGCCACGAGTGGGTCCCGAGGAGGAAGACGTCGCCGGCCATCGACTCGATGGCGAAGTCCTCGTTGACGGTGCCCACCGTCACCTCGTCGGGGTCGAGGACCACCCGGTAGTCGCCGACCTCGGCGATGGCGCCCCCACTGGTCAGGGCGGCGAGCCGGGCCCCCCGCCGGGGGTGCAGCATCCCGTGGACCCGGTCGCGGTGGACGTAGGCCATCCGGCGGCCCCGGCCGGTGGTGATCCCGTCGGCGACGAGGTCGAGGACGTCCCCGTAGTCCTCGTCGGTGAGCCCGGCGTAGGGGGCGGCCCGCCGGACGAGGGCCAGCAGCTCGCCCTCCTCCCACTCCTCCCCCGCCGCCACCTCGGCCACCACCTGCTGGGCCAGGATGTCGAGGGGGGCGACCGGGGGAACGGTGCGGTCGAGATCGCCGACCCGCACGGCGGCCAGGAGCGCCGAGCACTCCACCAGCTCGTCGCGGGTGAGCGGGTAGAGGATGCCGTGGGGCACCCCGTCGCGCGAGTGGTTGGACCGGCCGACCCGCTGCAGGAGGGTGGCGATGCTCCGGGGGGAGCCCACCTGGCAGACCAGTTCCACCGGTCCGATGTCGATGCCCAGCTCCAGGGAGGCGGTCGCCACCAGGGCCCGGAGCTCGCCGGCCCGCAGGCGCTCCTCCACCCGGAGCCGCCGGTCCTTGGAGAGGCTGCCGTGGTGGGCGGCGACCTGCTCGGGACCCAGCCGGTCGGCCAGCAGGTGGGCCAGGCGCTCGGACATCCGCCGGGTGTTGACGAAGACCAGGGTGGTCCGGTGCTCGGCCACGTGGGCGGCGATCCGGTCGAGGACCTCACCCAGCTGCTCGGTGGAGGCCACCGCCCCGAGCTCGGTGCCCGGCAGCTCCACCGAGACGTCGAGGTCGCGGCGCTGGCCGCAGTCGACCACGGTCGCCGACCGGCCGGGCCCCACCCCGGCGAGCAGCCGGGCGGTCTCCTCGATGGGCCGCTGGGTGGCCGACAGCCCGATGCGCTGGGGCCGCTCGCCGACGACCACGTGGTCGAGGCGTTCGAGGGTGAGGGCCAGGTGGGAGCCCCGCTTGTCGCGGGCCAGGGCGTGGATCTCGTCCACGATCACCGTCTCGGTGGTGGCCAGCATGGTGCGGCCCTTGGCCGAGGTGACCAGCAGGTAGAGGGACTCGGGGGTGGTCACCAGGATGGTCGGCGGCCGCGCCAGCATGGCGGCCCGGGCACCGGGAGGCGTGTCGCCGGTGCGCACCGCCACCGTGATCGGCGGGGGCACCTCGCCCCGCGCCTCGGCCTCGGCCCGCAGCTCGGCCAGCGGGCGCTCGAGGTTGTCGTGGATGTCGACGGCCAGTGCCTTCAGCGGCGACACGTAGACGACCCGGGTCCTCGGGGGGGCTTCGGGCACCGCCCCCTGGCGGTAGAGCCGGTCGATGGCCATCAGGAAGCCGGTGAGCGTCTTCCCCGAGCCCGTCGGGGCCGCGACCAGGGTGTCGCCGCCGGCCCGGATGGCCGGCCAGCCCCGCTCCTGGGGGGCGGAGGGCCCCTGGGGGAACCGCCGGGCGAACCAGGCGGCCACCACCGGGTGGAGGGGCAGCGTCGGCGCCGGGGTGGCCATGCCGTCCATTCAACCACCGGGGTGCCTCGCACCGACCGGCCGGACAACTCTTGGCATGGCAACTGCCAACTGTTACGGTCGATCCATGGAACTCCCGTACGGCACGGTCGACACCACCTACGGCACCCACCTGGCCACCGTGGCGCCGGAGGCCGACGGCCCGATCTGGATGGTCAACTTCATGAAGTACAAGGAGCGGGCCGACTATGGCGAGGCCGGCGGCCCGGACATCACCGGCCGCGAGGCCGACGACCGGTACGCCCCCGTCGATGTGCTGGCCGACCTGGGCGCCGACGTCGCCTACTTCGGCGACGCCGTGGGCCCCGACGGTCGGGCCGACCCGGACTGGGACCGGATCGGCATCGTCCGCTACCCCACCCGCCGGTCGTTCGTCGACATGCTCTCGCGCCCGGACTTCGAGGCCAAGCGGGTCCACAAGGACGCCGGTATGGCCTTCACCATCATCATGTGCTGCCTCCCGGTCGCCCCGGTGGCCGGCGGGAGGGACGGACCGGGCCCGGTGTGGTTCACCGCCTACCCGGCCGGCACCGCCCCCACCGGCGACCTCGGCCGGGGTGCCGCCTTCGACGTGGAGGGGACCGCCATCGGCGACCGGCGGCGGTGGGACCGGCTGGCGGTGACCTGGGAGGAACCGGAGGGCGGCCGGACGCTCCCGGCGGGCACCATGGTCGTCCGCTCCATGCCGCTGATCGACCGCATCGCCCCCCTGGTCGCCGACACCCTGGCCGGCCGGTGAGCGCGCCGGTGAGCGCGCCGCCGTCGGGGCGTGGGAGGCTCACGGGATCGTGAGCGATCCGCCCGCCTCCGTGGACTTCCACTTCGACGTTATGTGCCCCTACGCCTACCAGACCTCGAGGTGGATCCGCGAGGTGCGCGACCGCACCGGGCTCGAGGTCAACTGGCGGTTCTTCAGCCTGGAGGAGGTCAACCGGGCTGAGGGGAAGAAGCATCCCTGGGAACGCACCTGGTCCTACGGCTGGTCGATGATGCGCATCGGCGCCCTGCTGCGCCGGCACGACATGGCCCTCCTCGACGCCTGGTACGCCCGCGCCGGCCGGGCCCTCCACGAGGACGGGCACAAACCCCACGACCCCGAGGTGGCCCGGGTGCTCCTGGCCGAGCTGGGCCTCGACCCGGCCCTGGTCGACGAGGCCATCGATGACCCCACCACCGGCGACGAGGTCCTGTCCGAACACCGGCGCGTGGTCGAGGCCGGCGGGTTCGGAGTCCCTACCCTCTTCTTCCCGGACGGCCAGTGCCTGTTCGGCCCGGTGCTCATCGACCCGCCCGTCGGGGCGGCCGCTGTGCGCCTGTGGGAGGGGGTGACCGCCTGGCTCGAGTTCCCCGACGTCTACGAGCTCCAGCGACCCAAGACGGGCGACGACGAGCGCCGGATCGTCGAGACCTTCCGCCCCTACCTCGAGGCCCGCGACTGGGTCAGCATCAACCGAGGCGAGGTCATCGACTTCGGTCGGGCCGGCGGGACCGGCAGGGACGGCGGGGACGGGCCCCCGACCGCCGGCGGGACCCCGGACGGCACGGGAGCGGCGTCGTGACCGTCGGCATCGAGGTGGCCCGCCACGACCTCCGGACGGTACGGGTGGTCGACGCCCCGCCGGCGGCGCCGGCCGATGGCGAGGCGCGGATCGACGTCCGGTCCTTCGGTCTCACCGCCAACAACATCACGTACGCGGTGTTCGGGGAGGCCATGCACTACTGGGACTTCTTCCCCGCCCCCGACGGTGACGGCCACTGGTGGGGCCGAGTGCCGGTCTGGGGGTTCGGCAAGGTGGCGGTGTCGCGGAGCCCCGGCCTGGAGCCGGGCACGCCCGTCTTCGGCTACTTCCCGATGGCCGGCGAGCTGCTCGTCCGGCCCGGGCGGCTGGGCGGCGGCGGGTTCTCCGACACCGCCGCGCACCGGGCGGCGCTCCCGAGCGTCTACAACCGCTACACCCTGGTGGACGACGACCCCGGCTTCACCGCCGGCCACGAGGCCCAGGACATGCTGTTGCGCCCGCTCTTCGTCACCTCCTTCGTGATCGACGACTTCCTCGGCGACCACGACCTGTTCGGCGCCACCACCGCCGTCGTCTCCAGCGCCTCGGCCAAGACGGCCATCGGGAGTGCCTACCTGCTCGGTCGGCGTCCCGGCCTCGAGGTGGTGGGGCTGACCTCGGCGGCCAACGTGGCCTTCGTGGAGGGACTCGGCTGCTACGACCGGGTGGTCCCCTACGAGGCGGTCGACGGCCTGCCGGTGGCCGACGCCGTCTTCGTCGACGTGGCCGGCCGGAACGACGTGACCGCCGCCGTCCACGCCCGCTACGGGGACCGGCTCCGGTACTCGATGGTGGTCGGCGACACCCACTGGGAGGATGCGTCGGCGCGCGGTGGGCCGCTGGCCGGTCCCCGGCCCCAGTTCCTCTTCGCCCCCGACCAGATCGCCAAGCGGCAGCAGGACTGGGGGCGCGACGGCTACGAGGCCGCCGTGGCGGCGGCGTGGACGGAGATGGTGGGGTTCACCGACGGGTGGCTCCAGGTCCGCCACGCCGACGGGCCGGCCCAGGTCGAGGCCGTCTACCGCCATCTGCTCGACGGTGACGTCGACCCCCGCGTGGGGCACGTGTGCACCCTCGGGGTCAGCGATGACTGACCTGGCGTCGGCCGACCGCGAGGGTGCCGGCGGCGACGCCGTCGACGGCCGCACCGCCCGCCGCGACCGCAACCGCGCCGCGGTGGTCGACGCCCTCCTGACGCTCTACCGGGACGGCAACCTCCGGCCCAGCTCGCTGGAGATCGCCGAGCGCGCCGGGCTCTCGCCGCGGTCCCTGTTCCGCTACTTCGAGGACGTCGACGACCTGACCCGGGAGGCGATCGAGGTGATGGAACGGCGGGCGTGGGCACTACTGCCCGTCGACGCCCGGCCCGACGACCCCCTCGCCGACCGGATCGCCGCCCTGGTGGCCCAGCGGTCCCGGCTGTTCGAGGCGGTGGCCCCGGCCGCCGCCGTCTCGCGGCTCCAGGCACCCTTCCAACCGCTGCTGGCCGCCGAGCTGCACCGGACCCGTGCCTTCCTGCGCCAGCAGCTCACCGACCTGTTCCCGACCGAGCTGGCCTCCCGGGGGGCCGGGCGGACCGCCACCCGCCTGGGGGCGGTGGACGTCCTGTGCACCTTCGAGTCGTACCAGCTCCTCCGGAACGACCAGGGGCTCACCGCGGCCAGGGCCCGCGCCGTCCTGGTCGAGGCGCTGACCGCCCTGCTCACCTCGACCCGCTCCTGACCCAGGAGCACAAGGAGCCGCCGCCATGCCGACCATCGTGGACCGAGACCAGGCCGTGCGCCTGCTGGCCGAGGAGTTCGCCGAGATCGCCGACCTCGGCGACGGGCTGACACCCGGACAGTGGGCCACCTCCACCTGCCTGCCCGGCTGGACCGTCCAGGACACCCTGGCCCACATGGTCGGCACCGAGTCGATGCTGGCCGGTGACCCGAACCCCGAGGCGGACATCGCCCACCTCGATCACCTGCGCAACGACATCGCCCGGGCCAACGAGGTCTGGGTGGAGTCCATGCGGGCACTCCCCGGGGCCGAGGTGCTGGCCCGGTTCCGCGCCGTCACCGACCGCCGGTCGGCGGCCCTGGCGGCGATGACCCAGGAGGACTTCGACCGCCCGTCGTGGACGCCGGCCGGGCCCGACGAGACCTACGGGCGCTTCATGCGCATCCGGCACTACGACTGCTTCCTCCACGAGCACGACATGCGGGCCGCCCTGGGCGTCGCCGACCGGGACGACCCCGACCACGTGGACGCCGCCCTGGCCGAGCCGGAGGCGGCCCTCGGCTACATCGTGGGCCGGCGGGCGGCCATGCCGGCCGGGTCCACCGTCGCCATCACCGTCCACGGGCCCGTGGAGCGCACCTGGCGGGTGGCGGTCGGGGACCGGGCCACGGTGGTCGACGAGCTGCCCGGCCCGCCGACGGTCTCCCTCGACCTGCCGGCCATGCTGTTCCTCCGCCTGACCGGCGGCCGGATGGGCGCCGAGGCCCACCTCGGCGGCGACCTAGTGATCGGCGGCGACCCCGAGCTGGGCCACCAGCTCGCCACCCGGCTGGCCTACACCATCTGAACGGGGCCGTCCCCCGGCTCAGGTCCCCCGGACGAAGGCCACCACCGCGGCGGCCAGCTCCGGGCCCCGGTCCTCCTGGAGGAAGTGGCCCCCGCCGGCGATCGTCACGTGCTCCCGGCCGCGGGCACCGGGGATCCGCTCCTGCAGGGCGCGGTGGGCGCCGGCGGTGATCGGGTCGCCATCGCTGAAGGCGGTGAGGAACGGCTTCTCGAACTGCTCCAGCACGGTCCAGGCCGCCCGGTTGGCCTCGGTGGCCGGGTCGTCGGACGAGGCCGGGACCAGCAGGGGGAACTGCCGGGCACCCTCCACGAAGGTCTGGTCGGGGAACGGGGCGTCGTAGGCGGCGACGACGTCGGGGGCGAGGTCGGTGGTGCAGCCCATGTTGACGATGGCGCCAGTGGGGAACTCCTCGACCTCCTGGGAGAAGGTGCGCCACGTCCTGAAGGCCTCGCCGGGATCGGTGTCGCCGGTGGGCAGGTAGGTGTTGGCCGCCACCACCCGGGCGAACCGGTCGGGGTGCTCGGCCACCAGCCGGAGGCCGACCAGGCCGCCCCAGTCTTGGCAGACCAGCGTCACGTCCCGGAGGTCGAGGCGGTCGAACAGGAGCTCGCGCATCCACTCGACGTGGCGGGCGTAGGTGTACTCGGACCGGGGGGTGGGCTTGTCCGAGCGGCCGAAGCCGACCAGGTCGGGCGCCACCGCCCGCAGGCCGGCGTCGACCAGGACCGGGATCATGGTCCGGTAGAGGTAGCTCCACGACGGCTCGCCGTGCAGCAGCAGCACCACGTCCCCGTCGGCCGGCCCCTCGTCGAGGTAGTGGATCCGGAGGGTACCCCCATCGGGATCGGCCACCTCGGCGTAGCGGGGCTCGAACGGGAAGCCCGGCAGTCCGTCGAACCGTTCGTCGGGGGTTCGCAGGGTCTCCATCGGGGTACCACCTCTCCTCGGGGTTGCTACAATCTTGTTTCAGCCAGAGTGACAATAGTCGCCCGGCCTCCGGCTCGCCGGGGTGGACAGCAATGGGGGGAGCACGTCATGGGCCGCAACATCCTGTTCATCACCACCGATCAGCAACGGTACGACGCCCTCGGCTGCAACGGGGGCGCCATCGCCCGGACCCCGGTGGCCGACCGGCTGGCGGCCGAGGGCGTCAACTACCGCCGGGCGTACAACCAGAACACCGTCTGCATGCCCGCCCGGTCGTCCATGCTGACCGGGCAGTACGCCCGGACCCACGGCGTGGTGGCCAACGGGGTGCCGCTTCCGGTGGACGCCCCGAGCGTGGCCGCCTACCTGGCCGAGACGGCCGGCTACCGCACCGCCTTGCTGGGCAAGGCCCACTTCGAGCCGGCCTTCGACCTGAAGGGGAGGTGGGAGGAGAACGCCCGGCCCCGCCGCGGGGACACCGGCCCCTGGCGCGGCTTCGAGCGGTCGGTCCAGGCCATGCACGCCGCCGCCTTCGAGGGTCATCCGATCTCCCACTACGGGCGGTGGATCAGGGCCAACCATCCCGAGCACCTGAACAGCTTCGCCAACATCCTGGGCGCCGAGCCCGGCGGCGACACCGGTGCCCCCGAGACCCGGAACAACCCCATCCCCACCCCCTGGTACCACACCGACTGGGTCGCCGACCTGGTGGTGGACTGGCTCGACACCGTCGACCCGGACGACAACTGGTTCTGCTGGATGAGCTTCCCCGATCCCCACCACCCGTGGGACCCGCCGGCCGAGGAGCTCGGCCGGGTGCCGTGGCGGGAGCTCGACCTGCCGCCGGGGCACCCGGGCTCCCCCGACGACATCCGCCGGGTGCTGGCCGGGAAGCCGGCCCACTGGCTGGCCTGGTACGAGGGGACCTGGGCCAACGCCGAGGGCGGTCCGATGTCCTTCTTCCCGGGCTCGCTGACCGACGACATGCTGCGCGAGGTCACGGCCAAGACCCACGTGATGAACGAGCTGATCGACGAGGCCTGCGGCCGGGTGCTGCGGCGGGTCGACGAGCGGGGGTTCTCCTCGGGCACCGACGTCATCTTCACCACCGACCACGGGGAGCTCCTCGGGGACTTCGGGCTGCTCTACAAGGGCCCCTTCCACGTCGACTCCCTGATGCGCCTCCCGATGATCTGGCGCCCGGACCCGTCGGCCGGGGTGACCCCGGCGGCCGTCACCGATCCGGTGGGCCAGGTCGACCTGGCGCCGACCTTCTGCGCCATCGCCGGGGTGGAGCCGCCCGAGTGGATGCAGGGGGAGGCCCTCCCCGTGGCCGACGGCACCGGGCGCCAGCGGATGCTGACCGAGTGGGACAGCCAGTTCCCCAGCTACGGCATGCACCTCCGGTCCATCTACCGCGACGGCTGGGTGTGCACCGCCTACGACCCCAGCACCGGCGGCCAGCCCAACGGCCTCGAGAAGGTGTACGGCGACGCCGTGCTGGTCCCCACGCCCATCCAGTACGACGGCACCGAGGGCGAGCTCTACAACCTCGAGGAGGACCCCCACCAGTGGCACAACCGGTGGGGCGACCCGGCGGTGGCGGCGCTCCAGGCCGACCTGGTCGATGACCTCCGGACCAGCCTGGCCGCCCTGCCGGTCACCCACCTGGACGTGGAGGCGCCCGCCTGACGACCGGACCTACGGGTGGCGCACGCCACCTTCGCCGGCCTGATGGCCTTCGCCATGGTACCGATGCCCCCCGCCGGCGCGGAGGACCCGGACCGGGGGACCTGAGACCGGCCCCGCCCCCGTGCGGTCAGGCCAGGGTGGCCCCGTCGACCAGGAGGTCGGCGCCGTTCATGTGGGAGGCCTCGTCCGAGGCCACGTAGGCGATGGCGGCGGCGATCCCCTCGGCGGTCCCGAACGGGCCGAGCGGGGAGACCCGTCCCAGCAGCTTGGGGTCGGCCCCTTCGGGGAGATGGAAGGCCCCGGTGATGGGGGTGTCGATGGCGCCGGGGCTGATGCTGTTCACCCGCAGGCCGGCGTGGGCGTACTCGACGGCCAGCGAGCGGGTCATCGACAGCACGCCCCCCTTGGAGGCGACGTAGGCCACCGCCCACGGCTGTCCCGAGTGGGCGGCGGTGGAGGCCAGGTTGACGATGTTGCCGCGGGTGGCGAGCAGGTGCGGCAGCGCCACCCGGCACATCAGGAAGGTCCCCGTCAGGTTGACGGTGAGCAGGCGGTTCCACTCGTCGAGGGTCAGCTCGTGGGTATGGGAGAAGGAGAGGACGCCGGCCACGTTGGCCAGGACGTCGAGACGTCCCAGCTCGGCCACCGCCCCGGCCACCAGGTCGGTCACGCCCGCCTCGCTGGACACGTCGCCCACCCGGACGGCGACCGATCCCCCCAGGCCCTCTGCCTCGGCCGGCAGCGTGGCCAGGAGCCCGGCGTTGACATCGGCGGCCACCACGGCCGCCCCCTCGGCGGCCAGCCGGAGGGCGGTGGCCCGTCCGATGCCGGAGGCGGCCCCGGTCACCAGGGCGGTTCGGTCGATGAAGCGGGTGGCGGTCATGGCGAGACTGTACGACCCCCCGGGACCTCCCCGGCCCCGGCAGGCCCCGGAGGACCCCGGCGTCGGGGACGGTGCCCCTCGTTCCACCCGGCGGCCGGTCCGTAGGCTGGGGTGATGCTCACCCTCTACGGCGTCGTCGTCCTCACCTTCATGATGGTCATGTACGCCCTGGAGCGCCGCCACCGCCGCTTCGTCCTGGCCTTCGCCGCCGGCTGCCTGCTGTCGAGCAGCTACGGGTTCCTGTCGGGGGCCTGGCCGTTCGGCGTGGTGGAGGCCATCTGGGCGGCGATCGCTCTCCGCCGCTACCTGACCACCCCCGACGGCGGCACCGGCGCCTACGGCGCCGCCTGACCCCTCCGGGCCGTTCGGCCCTGGTCGGGCACCCCCGGTGGTCGTACGGTGGCCGGATGGACGTGGGTGATGCCGCCGTCATCGATGGCACCGGCCTCGACGCCCTCGTCGCCGCCCTGTCGGCCCTCGGCCACCGCACACTCGGTCCGGTGGTCCGGGACGGCGCCATCGTCCACGGGGAGGTGGCCGGCACCGCCGACCTCCCCGCCGGCTGGCACGACGAGCAGGCCCCCGGCCGGTACCGGCTGACCCGGGGGGACGACCACGCCCTGTTCGCCTGGGCCGTCGGTCCCGCGTCGTGGAAGTCCGAATTCTTCCCGGCCCGGGAGGAGCTCTGGCGCGCCACGGGCGGCCCCGAGGGACCGGTCGTCGAGGAGCTCCCCGCCGACGCGGCCCCGGTCGCCGTCATCGGTGCCCGCCCCTGCGAGCTCGCCTCGCTGGCCGTCCTCGACCGGGTGCTGGCCGAGGGGGCGGTACCCGACGTCGGCTACGTCGCCCGCCGCCGCGACGCCTTCGTGGTGGTGGCCGAGTGCGGCACCCCGGCCGCCACCTGCTTCTGCACCTCCATGGGCACCGGGCCGTCGGCCACCGCCGGGTTCGACCTCGCCCTCACCGAGCTCCCGTCGCCCGAAGGCCACCACCTGCTGGTACGGGCGGGGTCGGCCTGCGGGGCCGACCTCCTCGCCGGGCTCCCCCACCGGCCGGCGGACCCGGACGAGCTCGCCGAGCGCCGGGCGGTGCTGGACGGGGCGGTGGCCGGCATGGGGCGGCGGCTCGACACCGACGGCCTCCCGGGCCTGCTGGCCCGCAACCTCGACCATCCCCGCTGGGAGGAGGTGGCCGAGCGGTGCCTGTCGTGCGGCAACTGCACCCTGGTGTGCCCCACCTGCTTCTGCAGCGACGTCGACGACCGCAGCGACCTGGCCGGCACCGTCAGCCGGCAGCGCACCTGGTCGTCGTGCTTCGACCGCGACCACTCGTTCATCCATGGCGGCCCGGTGCGCCCCGACACCCGGTCCGCCTACCGGCAGTGGCTGACCCACAAGCTGTCGACCTGGTGGGACCAGTTCGACACCTCGGGCTGCGTCGGCTGCGGGCGGTGCATCGCCTGGTGCCCGGTGGGCATCGACCTCACCGAGGAGGCGGCCGCCATCCGGGCGGCCGACGGCGCGGTGGCCGGGGGTGCCCGTGCCTGAGTCCATGACCGACCTGCTGGCCGCCCAGCCGCTGTTCGCCGGCCTGCCGGCGGGTGCGGCCGAGCTGGTGGCCGGCTGCGGCCGGAACGTGGCCATCGACCGCGACCGGCTGCTGGTGGCCGAGGGCGACGACGCCACCACCCTCTACCTGATCCGCCGGGGCCTGGTGGCCGTCGAGGTCCATGGTCCCGACCGGGGCAGCCTGGTCGTCGACACCGTCGGCCCCGGCCAGGTGGTCGGCTGGTCCTGGCTGGTGCCGCCGTACCGCTGGACCTTCGACGCCCGGGCCGTGGAGCCGGTCGGCGCCATCGCCATCGACGGGGCCTGCCTGCGCGGCAAGGCCGACGAGGACCCGGCCTTCGGGTACGCCCTCCTCCAGCGCATCTCCACCATGCTCCTCGACCGCCTCCAGTCCACCCGCCTCCAGCTCCTCGACCTCTACGGCGATGACGGCCGTCGCTGAGGCCACCGGTGCCCCGGCACCCCGGCACCCGTTGACCCCGGCCGTCCACCGGGTGGTCGGGCGCCGGATCGAGACCGGCGACGTGGTCACCCTGTCCCTCGAGGCCCCCGGCGGGCGGCCGTCCGGGTTCCGGCACGGACAGTTCAACATGCTGACCGCCTTCGGCGTCGGGGAGGTGGCCATCTCGATGTCCAGCGCCCCCGGCGGCCCGGGACCCCTCGAGCACGCCATCCGGGACGTGGGCCCGGTCAGCCACGCCCTGTGCGCCCTCGGCGTCGGCGACCACGTCGGCGTGCGGGGCCCCTTCGGAACCGGGTGGGACCTCGACGCCCCGGCCGTGGTGGGCGGGGCCGACGTGGTGGTGGTGGCCGGCGGCGTCGGTCTGGCACCGCTGCGCGGCGCGGTCCACGACCTGGTCGCCCGCCGGCGGCGGGGCGGTGGTCGCCTCTTCGTGCTGGTCGGCGCCCGCTCCCCCGACCAGGTGCTGTTCGCCGACGAGCTCGGACGCTGGCGCCACGAGGGTGTCCACGTCGGGATCAGCGTCGACGTCGGCGACCCGTCGTGGAAGGGGTCGGTGGGGGTGGTCACCGCCCTGCTACCGGCCGCCCGCTTCGACCCGGTGGACGCGGTGGCCCTGGTCTGCGGGCCGGAGATCATGATGCGCTTCACCGCCCAGGCCCTGGTCGACCGGGGTGTCGACCCCGGGGCCATCCGGCTCTCCCTGGAGCGGAACATGCAGTGCGGCGTCGGGCTGTGCGGCCACTGCCAGCTGGGACCGCTGCTGCTGTGCCGGGACGGTCCGGTCGTGCCCTACGGCGGCGTGACCGCCGAGCTGCTCCGGGAGCGCCAGCGGTGAGCCCGGTCGACGACCGCCCCACCCTGGCGGTGTGGAAGTTCGCCTCCTGCGACGGCTGCCAGCTCAGCCTCCTCGACTGCGAGGACGACCTGCTGGCGTTGGCCGGCGTGGTGCGGATCGCCCACTTCACCGAGCTGTCGAGGGCCACCGTCGAGGGCCCCTACGACCTGTCGCTGGTGGAGGGGTCGATCACCACGGCCGAGGACGCCGAGCGCATCCAGCAGGTGCGGGCGACGTCCCGCACCCTGGTCACCATCGGGGCCTGCGCCACCGCCGGGGGTATCCAGGGGCTGCGCAACTTCGCGGCGGGCGGCGAGTACGCCGCCACCGTCTACGCCCATCCCGAGTACCTGTCGTCCCTCGACACCTCGACGCCGATCGCCGACCACGTCGCCGTCGACTACGAGCTCCACGGCTGCCCGATCGACAAGGGCCAGCTGCTCGAGGTGATCGTGGCCACGCTGGCCGGTCGCCGGCCGGTGGTGCCCGGTCACAGCGTCTGTCAGGAGTGCAAGGGCAACGGGACCGTCTGCGTGGCGGTGGCCCACGGCACGCCGTGCCTGGGACCGGTGACCCGGGCCGGGTGCGGGGCCCTCTGCCCTGCCGTCGACCGCGGCTGCTTCGGCTGCTTCGGCCCGACGGACAGCGCCAACACCGCGGCGCTGGCCGCCCACCTCCGGGCCCGGGGCATGACGCCGGTCGACGCCTCCCGGCTCTTCCGGACGTTCAACGCCGGGGCTCCCGCCTTCCGCGACGAGTCCCTGGCGCAGGAGGCGGCGGCCGTCGACGGGGGGAGGGCGCCATGACCCACGGGGGATCCGGACGCCGGACGGTCGGCGTCGAGGGGTTGTCGCGGGTGGAGGGCGAGGGCTCGCTCCGCATCGAGATCCGCGACGGATCGGTCACCGACGTGGCGCTCTCCATCTTCGAGCCGCCCCGCTACTTCGAGGCCATGCTGGTGGGCCGTCGGCACACCGAGGCACCCGACATCACCGCCCGCATCTGCGGCATCTGCCCGGTCGCCTACCAGATGAGCGCCTGTGCGGCCATGGAGGACGCCGGAGGCGTCGAGGTGGGCCCGGCCATCGGGGACCTGCGGCGCCTCCTCTACTGCGGTGAGTGGATCCAGAGCCACGCCCTCCACGTCACCCTGCTCCACGCCCCCGACTTCCTCGGCTGCGCCGACGCCGTGGAGCTGGCCGAGCGCGACCGGCCGTCGGTCGAGCGCGGGCTGCGACTCAAGCAGGCCGGCAACCTCCTGATGCAGACGGTGGGCGGCCGGGCGGTGCACCCGGTCAACGTCCGGGTCGGCGGCTTCTACCGGGCTCCCGAGCCCTCGGTCGTCGCCGGGCTGGCCGAGACCCTGCGGGTGGCGGTCGACGACGCCCTGGCCACCGTGGCCTGGGTATCGGGCTTCGACTTCCCCGACATCGAGGGGGCCTACCGCTTCGTATCCCTGCGCGAGCCGGGACGGTACCCGGTCGGCGCCGGGCGGGTGGTCTCCTCGGACGGGCTCGACGTCACCCCGGCCGGGTTCGCCGAGCTGGTGGTGGAGGAGCAGGTGGCCCGGTCCACCGCCCTCCACGCCACGCTCGGCGGGCACGACGCCTACCTGACCGGGCCCCTGGCCCGCTACTCCCTCAACTCGGCGTCGCTGCCGGAGGTGGCCCGCCAGGCGGCGGCCTCGGCCGGGCTCGGTGCCACCTGCACCAACCCGTTCCGGAGCATCGTGGTCCGCAGCGTGGAAATGGTCTTCGCCTGCGTCGAGGCCCTGCGGCTCATCGAGGCGTACGAACCGCCGTCGCCGCCGTCGGCGGCGGTCCCCGGGGTGGCGGGGACGGGGGTGGGGGCGACCGAGGCGCCCCGCGGGCTGCTCCTCCACCGCTACACGCTCGACGGAGAGGGCATCATCCGCCACGCCCAGATCGTGCCGCCCACCTCGCAGAACCAGGCGACCATCGAGTCCGACCTGCGGCGCGTGGCCCAGGACAGCCTCGCCCTCGACGACCAGGCCCTCACCTGGCGGTGCGAGCAGGCGGTCCGCAACCACGACCCCTGCATCTCGTGCGCCGCCCACTTCCTCGACGTGACGGTGGACCGGTGAGCAGCCCGTCGACGCGCCCGCACACCGTGGTGGTGGCCGGCTTCGGCAGCGAGTTCCGCCGGGACGACGGGGTGGGCCTGGTGGTGGCCGGGCGGGTGGCGGACACCATGCCCGACACCTTCGACGTCGGACCGGTGGTCGACCCCCTCGACCTGCTGGGCCGGTGGGACGGGGCCGACCTGGCCGTGGTGGTCGATGCCGTGCGGTCCGGGGCGGACCCCGGCACGGTCCGGCTGGTGGAGCTGGCGGGACCGCCGTCCGCCGGGGACGGCGACGGGGCGGTGGGCGGGCACCCCGGCGGGGCCACCAGCAGTCACGGCATCGGGCTGACCGGGGTGCTCCGGCTCTCCCGGGCGCTGGAGCGCCAGCCGCGCCGGGTGGTGGTGGTCGGGGTGGAGGGCCACGACTTCGGGGACGGCACCGGGCTCAGCGCCCCGGTGGCCGAGGCGGTCCCCGGCGCGGTGGCACTGGTGGCCCGCATCATCCTGGAGGCACGCGGATGTGCCTGAGCCGGCTCCACGCCGTGGTCGGCCCGGCCGGCCCCGGCGCGGTGATCGTCGAGGACGTCGACGGCGGGCGCCACCGGGTTTCCCTGTTGGCGCTGGAGGGCCCGCCGCCGGTACCCGGCGAGTGGCTGGTGGTCAACGCCGGGTACGCCGTCGACCGGGTCGATGCCGGCGAGGCCGCGGCGGTGGCCGACGACATCCGGGCGGCCGCCCGGGGCGACGGGAGCTGACCCGGCGCCGGCGGGCGCCGGCCGGGCGGGTCGATGAGCGACCCACCCGGACCGGTCGGCCCCCGACGGTCAGTAACCGCTGCAGCCGTTGGTGTCCGGGGCGGCGTTGGGCGAGCCCCAGTAGGCCTCGGCGAACGCCACGGCCACCCGGATCTGCTGGTCCGGCGTGGCGGCGGCGGCGTCGGACGGGTACCCGAAGGTGTTGAACCGGTTCCAGTTGGCATGGGTGAAGCCGAGGCCACCGCTGAACTGGGAGCCTTCGACGTTCCAGGCGCCACCCTCCTCGCACGAGTTGACGTGGTACCAGAGCTGGCGCTGGAGGTCGGTGATCCCGGTGCCGGAGGCCACCGCCGGGGTGGCAGCCGGTGCCGGGGGCCGTACGGTGCTGCCGCCCAGCGAGCCGTAGTAGCCGGCCTGCCCGAAGGCGAAGATGCCACCGTCGGCGGCCACGTTGACGTACCCGCCGGCGACCGACGACGAGCCGATGACCGGCTGGCTGAGGTGCTGGCCGCCGGTGGAGCCGAAGAAGCCGGCCCCGCCCATGGCGAACACGCCCCCGCTGTTGGACACCAGCCGGTAGCCGTGGGTATCGGCGGCGATGGCCACGATCTGCTGGCCGGCCGGCGCGCTCCCCGAGAAGGAGGCATCACCGAAGGCGTAGACCGAGCCGTTGGCCGCCGCCTCCCAGTAGCCCTTGCCGTCGGGGGTGGCGGCCAGGCCGACGATCGGGCTCGCCGGCGACATGCCGGCCGCCGAGCCCAGGAACCGGGCGTCCCCGAAGGCGAAGACGCCGCCGTCGGAGGCGACCTCCCAGTAGCCGCCGCCGTCGGGGGTGGCGACCATACCGACCACCGAGCTGGCCAGGGACAGCGATCCGGTGGAACCGTGGAACCGGGCATCGCCGAAGGCGAAGACCCCGCCGTCGCTGGCGACCTCCCAGTAGCCGTGGCCGTCGGCGGTGGCGTCCATGCCGACGATCGGACGGTTGAGCGTCAGCGACCCGGTGGAGCCGAAGAACTTGGCGTCACCGAACGAGAAGATGCCGCCGTCGGCGCCATTCTCCCAGTACCCGCGCCCGTCGGGCGTGGTGGCGGCGTCGACAATCGGTGAATTGAGCACCAGGCCGGCCCCGCTGGGCTGGGGGCCGGCGGGGGTGGAGGAGGCGGCACTGGCCGGGTGCATCAGCACGGTCAGACCACCGGTGGCACAGGCACAGATGCCCACGCAGACGCCGGCGACGCTGTGCCGGCGGCGGGGTTTACGCCGGGTAGGGGTGTCGTCGGGGACAACGGGGGTAGGGGTACGACGGAAGGGGGAAGCCATAGGGGGGTAGACCTTTTCCTCGGTCGGTCAGGGCCTCCGCATGGCGGAACGCCCCTGACTCTCTTCTGGTTGGGTGGACCCCACATCTGTGCATTCAACGCCCCAGCCGAGCACCGGGAAGGGTGGTACGGCCTGGCTCTACAGCCGGGTGTGCTAGCGGGTGTTCATGTCCGGTGTTGATGGTTGCTTCGAGGATCTCCTGATCGGTGGGCCAGCGGCGATCGCCAGAAGGCGATCAGGGCGGCGTCCGGCCCGTCCCCGTAGATCGGGACGGAGGACAGCGGCATCAACTGACCGAACCATGGTAGCCGCCGGTGGCCCCCGTTCCGTGCATCCCCCACGACAATTTCGGCAGATCGGGCGCTGACCTGGGAGGACGTCCGCCACAATTTCTGCCCCGGTCCTGGTGCCCGGTGCCTGGTCTCACCCTCCGGACTGACCGGCGGCGGGCTCCCGGGTGGGTGCCAGCGGGTCATCGGAACCCGTGGCGTCGTCGACCCCCAGGAACTGCGAGAACCGTTTCGGCGGGTGGAGCACGGTGGCGATGGAGACGACCACCCAGCCGGCGGCCACCAGGACGGCCCAGGCCTCGCCCCCCTGCGGCCACGGCACGATGTTCTGGTAGAAGACGTAGCCCAGCACCGCGATGGCCGCCGCTGGCACGACCGCCTGCCATCGCGGCACGCCGGGATCGACCCGCCCGGCGATCTGGCTGCCGGCCCCCACCGAGGCCAGCGCGTAACAGGCGAGGATGAGGAGGGTCCCCGCCGTCCCGGCCGCCGCGAAGGTGTCGAACGGGTGCTGGCCGAGCACCAGCCACCAGATGCCGATGAAGGCGCCGGCGGTGGTGGCGATCATCAGGTTGCCGGCCACCGGAACCGCCTGACGGGTCTGGAGGCGGGCGCACGGCGCCGTCGGGTAGCCGTGCCGGGTGACGGCGTAGAGAACCCTGGCCGATCCCACGATGTTGCCGGCCATGGCCGAGAAGGCCCCGACGACGATGCCGAGGCGGATCAGGTTGGCCACCCAGTTGGAGGCGTAGAGCTGGGCGAGCGACCCGACCAGGGCCCCGGACGAGGTGAAGGCGTGGAGGCCGGCGGTCGAGGTGCCGAAGCCCATCGCCTCGAAGGCGATGATGGAGACGAAGAAGAGGCCCGCGAACACCACCGAGCCGGTGACCGCGAACGGGATGTCGCGCTTCGGGTTCTTCGTCTCCTCCCCCAGGGCGACCGCACCCTCGAAGCCGGCGAAGGAGAGGAAGCCGAAGACCGCCGCCTCGCCGAGATGGCCGCCGCCGGTCGGGTGGAAGACGGCCCAGGTGAAGTGCTGGCCCTGGGGGCCGTGGCTGAAGATGACGGTGCAGGCCACGATGGTCATCACCACGATGATGAGGAGGATGGTCCCGATCTCGAAGGTCATGAGCAGGCCGATGGCCCGCTGGATCCGCAGGCAGGCCACCAGGGCGGCCACCGCCAGCAGCCCGAGGGCCATGACGAAGGTGACCCCGTCGGGGATCGAGCGGGCGATGCCCAGGCCTCCCAGCAGCGATCCCAGGAAGATGCTGCAGGTCACCGCCTGGACCACCACGAAGAGCACGTAGGCCCCGCAGAGGAGCCACCCGGTCACCGCACCGGCGCGGTGGGTCACCGATTGGGCGACGAGCGTCGACAGCGAGCCCGAGCCGTTGATGCGCTGGGCCAACCGGGTGATGCCGTAGGCGACCAGGAGCACCGCCACGAACGCCGCCACGAACGCCAGTGGCACCGACGCCCCCACGAACGGCACGGCTGCCTGGGGGTTGATGTTGACGGCCTGACTGGGCGCCACCAGCGCCAGTGACAGGCCGACGGCCGCCCAGATGCCGAGCGTCCGGGCCATCCGGGGGGCGTCGCCCGGCGCGGTGGCGGCGCCCGAGGTGGGCGCACCGATGTCGGGTCCGTCGTCCCCGTGCACCATCGCCATCGGCTGCCCTCCTCGCATCGTCTTGCCGGATGGATGCCGATCGATGCTACGTGGGGACAGCACCCGGGTCGGGGACGGCATGTCGGTCCTGCGGAACGAATCGATTGCAGAGCACACGCCTCGCGTGCATGATGTCTGCAGCAGTGACGGCGAGGATGGCGGAGGTCGCAATGCGGCACAGTCGGGCGGGCGATGGTGTGGTCGATGCAGGCAGGCGGTGCCTGCTCCTGGCGGCGCTCCTGGTCGCCCCGGTGGCCATGGTGGTGACGGCCCAGACGGCCGGCGCCTCCACCGTCGGCGGTTCGGCCACCGGGCCGGCACACTTCGTGGTCCAGGGAGGCCGGTCGATCGCCCCGCAGGCGGTACGGCCCCGCGCGGTGAGCACCGGATACGACATGGTCGGCTCCGATGGCGGCGTGTTCGTCTTCGGCCAGGCCGGCGGGTTCTACGGTTCCCTGCCGGCGCTGCACATCCACGTCACCAACGTGGTGGGCATGGTCGGCTCGGCCGACGGCCGGGGCTACTTCCTGGTCGGATCGGACGGTGGCGTGTTCGCGTTCGGCGACGCCACCTTCGAGGGCTCGCTCCCCGGGCTCGGAGTCAAGGTCCACAACATCGTGGGTCTGGTGCCCTCGAGCGACGACCTGGGCTACTTCCTGGTGGGATCGGACGGTGGCGTGTTCGCGTTCGGCGACGCCACCTTCGAGGGATCGCTCCCCGGCGCCGGGGTCAGCACCGACAGCGTCGTCAGTATCGCCGGTACCCCCGACAACCAGGGGTACTGGGTGCTCCTGGCCAGCGGCACCATCTACCACTTCGGCTCCGCCCCCAACCTGGGCTCGCTCTCGTGCCCCGCCGGGTACGTCTGCGGGAAGACGGTCAGCCTGGTCTCCACCTACACCGGCATGGGACTGTGGGTCGTCGACAACTTCGGATTCGTCTACGTCCTGGGCGACGCCCCGTACTGGGGCGGCCGTCCGGCCAGCGACAACAACGGGAGCCCCCCGACCGATATCACCTCCATCGTTCCCACCAGTGACGACGGCGGATACCTGTTGGTCGGTGCCGACGGCGGCCTCTTCGCCTTCGGTGACGCAGCCTTCCACGGCTCACTCCCCAGCCTGGGAATATCCGTCAGCAACATCGTCGGGGCCGTGCCCACGGCCTGAGCGGCCGCCGGAACTCCGGGGAGACGCGACGCCAGGTGCGCCGTGCCGCGAAAACCGACTGGAGGACCGTCGGGCGAGTGACCCGGTCAGGCCCCGGTCGAGGGGTCGACCCGACCGCTCAGGAAGAGCCCGGCACCCCGCTGGTCATCGTCACCCCCCGATCCCCGCACCCCGAAGTGCCGGACGGCCCGGGCCCGGCTCGACGACGGTCCCCACGGTGCCCGCCACCAGGCCGGCGGCGTCCTCGAGGCGGCCGATCATGGCCGGTCGTCCGGTGGACTCGACGAAGCGGCAGGCGGCCTCCACCTTGGGGCCCATCGACCCGGCAGGAAGGTGGAGGGAACGCAGCTCCGCCGGGGTCGTCCTCCCGATGGGGCGGGCCGAGGGGGTCCCGAACCCGGTGGCCACATTGGCCACGTCGGTGAGGATCACCAGGGCGTCGGCGTCGAGATCCCGGGCCAGCAGGGCGGCACCGAGGTCCTTGTCGATGACCGCCTCGGCACCGCGCCGCCGGCCGTCCTCCCCCCGGATCACCGGGATGCCCCCGCCGCCGGCGCAGATCACCACCGCCCCATCGGCCAGCAGCATCCGGATGGTGGGCAGCTCGACCATCGCCAGCGGCTCGGGCGAGGCCACCACGCGGCGCCACGACGTCCCGTCGGGCCGGACCTGCCACCCCCGGAGGGTGGCGAGCCGGCGGCCCTCGGCCTCGGAGAACACCGGGCCGACGAACTTGGTGGGCGCCCCGAAGGCGGGGTCGTCGGCGGCCACCTCGGTCTGGCAGACCAGGCTCACCACCTCACGGCCGGGGAGGGCGTTCTCGAACGCCTGGAGCAGGAAGTAGCCGATCATCCCCTGGGTCTGGGCCCCCAGCACGTCGAGCGGGTAGGGACCCGGAAGATCCGGGTCGAGCGAGCTCTCGATGGCCAGCATCCCCACCTGGGGACCGTTGCCGTGGGCGACGACCAGGTCGTGATCGTCGGCCAGGGGTGCGAGGGCATCCACCGCCACGCCGACGTGCTTCTCCTGGGTCTCGGCCAGGGGGACCTCCCCCCGCTCCAGCAGGGCGTTGCCGCCCACCGCCACCACCAGCCGCACGTCAGCTCCCGAGGCTGGCCACCATGGCCGCCTTGATGGTGTGGAGCCGGTTCTCGGCCTGGTCGAACACGATGGAGGCCGGCGACTCGAAGACGTCGTCGGTGACCTCCAGGGCGTCGAGCCCGTACTGGTCGTGCAGCTGGCGTCCCTGGTCGGTGTCGGTGTTGTGCAGCGAGGGCAGGCAGTGCAGGAAGCGCACCTCCGGGTTGCCGGTCGCCGCCACCACCGCCGCGTTGACCTGGTACGGGAGGAGCTGGCCGATCCGGGACTTCCAGGCGCTGACCGGCTCCCCCATCGACACCCAGACGTCGGTGTAGAGGAAGTCCACGCCGGCCACCCCGGCGTCGACGTCCGTGCCGATCTGGATCCGGGCCCCCGACCCGGCGGCGAGCACCTGGGCGATGTCCCGGACCTCGGCGGAGGGCCACAGGGCCTCGGGGGCGGCGATGCGCACGTCCATGCCGAGCAGCGCACCGGTGACCAGCAGGGAGTTGGCGGTGTTGTTCCGGGCGTCGCCCAGGTAGCAGTAGGCGACCTCCTCGAGGGGCTCGGTGGCGTGGTCGCGCATGGTGAGGATGTCGGCCAGCATCTGGGTGGGGTGCCACTGGTCGGTCAGCCCGTTCCAGACCGGCACGCCCGAGTACTCCGCCAGGGTCTCCACCGAGGCCTGGGCAAAGCCCCGGTACTCGATGCCGTCGAACATGCGGCCGAGCACCCGGGCGGTGTCCTTGATGGTCTCGCCGCTCCCGATGTGGGAGCCCTCCGGCCCCAGGTAGGTGACCTGGGCCCCCTGGTCGTAGGCCCCGACCTCGAAGGCGCACCGGGTGCGGGTGGAGGCCTTCTCGAAGATGAGGGCGATGTTCCGGCCCACCAGGCGCGGCTGCTCGACGCCGGACCGCTTGGCCGCCCGGAGCGTGGCGGCCAGGTCGACCAGGTCGAGGAACTCGTCCCGGGTCAGATCGACCTCCTTCAGGAGGCTCCGCCCGTGGAAGTGGGCCATGGTCTGCTCGATGGTCGCCATGGTTCAGGCCGCGTCGCGGACGATCGGGCAGGTCATGCAGCGCGGGCCACCGCGGCCCCGTCCCAGCTCGCTGCCGGCGATGGTGACCACCTCGATGCCCTGCTTGCGCAGCATGGTGTTGGTGGCGACGTTGCGCTCGTACCCCATGACCACCCCGGGGGCCACCGCCAGGTAGTTGGTACCGTCGTCCCACTGCTCCCGCTCGGCCGCCCGAATGTCCTCGTCGGTGGTGAGCACGTGGATCTCGTCGACCTCGAGGATGGCGGCCAGGGTCTCCCACAGGCTGTGGTTCCGGGCGATGGCCAGCTCGCCGGGGGCCTCCCCCCGGGTCACCGTCCAGCTGCGCAGGTGACGGTCGAAGTACGGGTAGAGGACAAAGGTGGCCACGTCGACCATCGACATCACCGTGTCGAGGTGCATGAAGGCGTGGCTGTGGGGCAGCTCGATGGCCACCACCGTGGTGGCCTGGCCGCTGTCGAAGAGGGCGTTGGCCACCGACTCCACCGCCATGGGCGTCGACCGCTCCCCCATCCCGATGAGCACCGCCCCGTGCCCGATCACGTGGACGTCGCCGCCCTCGATGGTGGCGGGCTGGTAATCGCGGTCCTCCCCGCCGTAGTAGGTGGTGAAGTCGGCCGCCGCGAACATCGGATGGTGCTGGTAGATGGCCCGGGTATGCAGGGACTCGCGGCGGCGGGCCGGCATGGCCATGGGGTTGACGGTGACCCCGCCGTAGATCCAGCACGAGTTGTCGCGCTGGAAGAGGTGGTTGGGCAGCGGGGTGAGCACGAAGTCGTCGGCCCGCAGCATCTCCCACTTGAGGCTGTGGGTCCGCAGCGGGTGGAGGTCGGCTTTCAGGACGCCGCCGATCAGGTGCTCGGCGAGATCCGGACCGTCGAGATCCTCGAAGAGCCGTCGCACCGAGTCGACCAGCGAGGGCCCGAGGTTCTGGGGGGTGCAGAGGCGGTCGAGCACGAAGGCGCGGCCCTCCGCCGCCTCGAGCACCTCGGCCAGCAGCTGGCCGTAGTAGTGGACCTCGACGCCCTTGTCCCGCAGGGCCTCGGCGAAGGCGTCGTGCTCCATCTTGGCCTTGGCGGCCCACATCACGTCGTCGAAGAGGAGGCTCCCGATGTTGTCGGGCGTGAGCCGGTTCAGCTCCAGGCCCGGACGGTGGACGATGGCCTGGCGGAGCTGGCCGACCTCGGATCTGACGGAGAACGTCATGGCGGATTCCTTCTGTCGTGGGGGGGGTGTGGACGGGTGGGGCGGATGGTCAGACCGGGGTGGCGGGGACCGGATCGGGGACGACCGGCGCCCCGACGTCGCCGATCTCCTCACCGGGCACGTACTCGGGCAGGTCGACCGGTTCGGTGGACTCGCCGAGGCGCTCGCGGCGGGCGTTGAGGAAGGCGTAGAGGATCAGGCCGGCCAGGATGACCACCAGGGCCTGGTAGACGACCTGGTAGCCGGAGGCGAACGTCACCCACATGGAGAACAGCACGCTGGTGCCGGCCACGGCCAGGTCGCGGGCCAGGGCCCATCCCTGCACCTTCCGGCGGCGCGAGACCAGGTACGTGAGCTGGGCGATGGCCGACATGAAGTACGGGATGGCCACCGTCACCACCGTGAGGTCGACCAGGTAGGTGAAGACGGTGAGCCCCGAGGTGGTGGTGTAGCGCCAGAGCATCAGCAGCGACGGCAGGGCGGTGCCCACCAGGATGCCGAACCAGGCGGTGCCGTTCCGGTCGGTCCAGGCGAACGGACGGGGGAACAGGTCGTCCTGGGCGATGGCCCTCGACGTCTCGGTGACGATGAGGGTCCAGCCGTTCAGGGCCCCGATGCCGGAGATCACGGCGATGGCGGCGATGAACTTCCCGGCCCACGCCTGGTGGGGGAAGATCGACTGGAAGGCGTTGACGAACGGCGAGCCGGTGCCCACCAGGGTGTGGTGGGACACCAGGCCCATCACCACCGCGGTGACCAGCACGTAGAGGACGGCGCTGAGGGCGGTGCCGAGGAGCGAGGCGCGGCCGACGTTGACTCGGGGGTTCTTGACCCGCTTGGCGGTCATGGCCGCCGCCTCGACCCCGATGAAGGAGAAGAGGGCGACGCCGGCGGCGATGCCGATGCCGCTGTAGAGGCTGCCGCCCGAGGCGTTGAACGGCCCGAAGTGGGCGGATTCGACGAAGAACCAGCCGACCACCGCCACGAACAGCAGGGGGAGGAATTTCAGGACCACGGTCACGTTCTGGAACCAGGCCATCTGACGGATGCCCACCAGGTTCACTGCGGCGGGCACCCACAGGCCGACCATGGCGATGCCCCAGTTCTCGATGCCGGAGATGTGGTTGAAGCCGAGGAGGGCGTCAACGTAGAAGACCCACGACGAGACGATGGCGGCGTTGCCGGCCCAGGCCTGGATCCAGTAGCACCAGCCGACCAGGTAGCCGGCGAAGTCGCCGTACTCGTGACGCGAGTAGGCGTAGAGGCCCCCGTCGCCGTTGGGCACCCGCTTGGTGAGCTGGCCGAACAGAATGGCGAGCAGCATGGCCCCCACCGCGATGACACCGAGGACGACGATGCCCATGGTGCCGGCACCGGCCAGCACCGCCGGCATGGTGAACACGCCGGTACCCACGATGCTGCCGATCACCAGGCCGGTGGCCGAGGTCAGCCCGAGGGCGTGGGCCTTCTCGCGGTTACGCGGCGACAGAGGTCGGTCGGGTGGCCCGGCGGTGGGGGTGGGCGGTGGGACCTGCTCGGACGGGGCCGGATCGGCGGTGATGGTCATGGACGACGCCTCCCTGGTGAGATGCGGATCCCGTCACCGAACGACGGTGTCGGGTCCTTCCGCCGGTGGGCGGCCGCTGGACGCACGGCCACCCCTCCAGGGATGATGCGCGAATCGCGTTGCCCGGCGTAGGGCCGAACGACCCGACTTCCGGCATCCGGGTGCACGCAACCGGTGGGCCGTGATCGTTCGCGGGCGCGGCGCAGCCGGCGCCGGCGGCTCGGCCCAAGGGGTGGCGGGCGGGTGCCCCGTCCCGACGAGGGTGCACCCATCGGGGGGAGCGTTCCTCGGGCCCCCACCGAAACCCGGCCTGGGGGTTGGGGGGTGACGGCGCCGTTCAGGAGGTGACGGGCCGGTCGACCGGGCGGCGGTACCTGCCGACGTCGCGGACCACCTGGGTGAAGGGGTAGACCACCATCCGGACGTAGGTCCCGAGCAGCGACGGGACCGAGAGCCGCTGCTCGAGCGGGAACTCGGGATCGGCGATCCCGGTGTCGGGGTACTCGTCCCACCCTCGGTACTGCGTCCGGAAGAGCTGGTCCCAGATGCTGAACACGGTGCCGAAGTTGACGTCGATGTGCTCGGGGGCCTGCGAATGGTGGACCCGGTGGGACTGGGGGGTCACCAGGACGTAGCGGAGTGGCCCCATGTTGGTCCGCACCGCGGTGTGGGTGAAGGCGGTGAAGTAGGTGGTGGCGACGACCAGGGCGAAGGCGGCCGGGGCGGAGAGGCCGAGCAGCCGCGCCGGGACGACGGTCAGCGTGGCGGCGATCACCGCCTCCATGAAGTGCACGCGGTTGTCGGTCAGTGTGTTCAGGTTGGGCGCCGCGTGGTGGACGGCGTGGAAGTACCAGAACGTGGGCACCTTGTGTCTCGCCCAGTGGGTGAACCAGAACAGGAAGTCGGACAGGAGGAAGGCGACGACCGCGGTGGCGGCCACGCCGATGACGGAGGGCAGGTGGACCGTGTGCCCGCCCAGCACCTTGGTGTACGTGGCGTCGAGGATCAGCGACCACAGCGCCACGACGGTCAGGCCGAAGACGGGGAAGAAGGCGATCCACACGAGATCCTGAGCGCCGCCCACGGTGAGCATCCCCCGGGTGGGCTGAGCCGGCCAGAGGCGCTCGGCCGCCAGCAGGCAGAGCACGAGGCCCCAGTACCAGGGGTTGAGGACCGACGTCCGCCAGCCGGCCCAGACCGTCGACGCCACCGAGTGGGCCGTGTGGGCGTTCATGGCCGAGGCGATGGCGTGCGTCTCCCGGTACAGACCGACGGCGATGAGGACGAGGAGCGCGCCGGCCGCCAGCGACCCCAGCCGGCGGCGGCGACGACGCTGCCAGTCCCGACTGGTGTCCGTGACGATCCCGCCGCCCTCCATCGGAGCCTCCGTTCGCTCGCCCGGGCGTTCCCCGCCTTCACCGGCGGTCCGGGCTGTCGACAGCCGCACCAGTATGTCCGGAAAGTGCGTACGGGTCGAGTGCCCCCCGGTGGGCGACGGACCGTTCCGGCGACGGACCGGCCCGGCGACCGGGCGGGAGCGGCCTGGGGCCGGTGGCGCGGTGCGTTCGGGTCTACCCGAGGGCGCCCACGATCGCCCGCAGCCGCTCCCGGCGGGCGTCGACGTCGCGTCGGTAGGCCGCGTTGTCGGTGTCGGCGATCTCACTGCTCATGTCGGCCACCAGGGCACGCAGGGTCTCCCGCAACTCCTCGGCCAGTTCGTCGGACAACTCCACCTGCATCTGCCCACCTCCGTGTCGTGCGCGGACCTACTCTGCTGGCATCCTCATGCACGTCGGAGGGGCGGACCAGGGCCGGAAGGCCCTTCGGCCGGCCGCGGGCCGGCTCCATGGTGCACCAGGGGAAATGTTCCGGGGTCCGCCGGCGTTGTGGAACGGGAGGATGAAGGCGGTGCCTCCGAAGGAGCCCGACAGGCGAAGGAGCCGATGTGACCGACCGATACCGCAAGGACCCCGAGACGATCGCCACGCTGAGCCGTGAGCAGTACGCCGTCACCCAGGAGGCGGCCACCGAGCCGGCGTTCCGGAACCAGTTCTGGGACAAGAAGGAGGCCGGCATCTACGTCGACATCGTCTCCGGCGAGCCGCTGTTCGCCTCCAAGCAGAAGTTCGACAGCGGCTGCGGCTGGCCGAGCTTCACGGTGCCGCTCGAGCGGGCCAACGTCATCGAGCACCAGGACCGCAGCCACGGCATGGTCCGGACCGAGGTCCGGTCGGCCCACGGCGACAGCCACCTCGGCCACGTCTTCGACGACGGGCCGCCCGAGGAGGGCGGCCTCCGCTACTGCATCAACTCGGCCGCGCTCCGCTTCGTCCCCTATGAGGACCTGGAGGCGGAGGGCTACGGCGAGTACCGTGCGGTCTTCGACGGGACGACGGCAGCGGAGGGCGGACGATGAGCGGCACCACGGAGCGGGCGGTCCTGGCCGGCGGCTGCTTCTGGGGCATGCAGGACCTGATCCGGAAGCGCCCGGGCGTGCTGTCGACCCGGGTGGGCTACACCGGAGGGGACGTTCCCGATGCCACCTACCGGAACCACGGGACCCACGCCGAGGCGATCGAGATCGTCTTCGACCCCGAGCGGACCTCCTATCGGGATCTGCTCGAGTTCTTCTTCCAGATCCACGACCCCACCACCAAGAACCGCCAGGGGAACGACCGCGGCCTGAGCTACCGGTCGGCCATCTTCACCGTTGACGACGAGCAGCGCCGGGTCGCCGAGGACACCATCGCCGACGTCGAGGCCTCCGGTCTGTGGCCGGGCACGGTCGTCACCGAGGTGGTGCCGGCCGGGCCGTTCTGGGAGGCGGAGCCCGAGCACCAGGACTACCTGGAGCGCATCCCCAACGGCTATACGTGCCACTTCCCGCGACCGGGCTGGGTGCTGCCGCGCCGGAGCACCGCCACCGCCTGACCGCCGGTCCGGTGCCGCCACCTGGAGTACGTTCCAGGCGGTGAGCACCACCGACGACACGCCGGTCCTGATCGAAGACACCGCCCGCCTCGAGTCCCTCTGCGACGAACTGGCCGGTGAGGCGTACTACGCCGTCGACACCGAGTTCCACACCGAGCGCACCTACTGGCCGAAGCTGGCCCTGATCCAGCTGGGCTGGGGGGACCGGGTGGCCCTGGTGGACCCGCTGGCTGTGGATCCCGCACCCCTCGGACGGCTCTTCGCCGGACCCGGCACCGCCGTCGCCCACGCCGCTGGGCAGGACCTGGACATCCTCCACACCGCCTGCGGCGCGGCCCCGGCCAGCGTGTTCGACACCCAGATCGCCGCCGGGTTCCTGGGGATGTCCTCGCCCTCGTTGGCCCGGCTGGTCGAGCGGATCCTCGGTATCGACCTCCCCAAGTCGGACCAGCTGTCCGACTGGCTGCACCGGCCCCTCCCGCCGCGCCAGCTGGCCTATGCCGCCGGTGACGTCGACAACCTGCTGGCCCTGCGGACGGCCATGGTCCACCAGCTCGAGGCACGCGGGCGCCTCGACTGGGCGATCGACGAGTGCAACCAGGTGCTCGGCACCCGCCGGGTGGACGTGCCGCCCGAGCAGGCCTGGTGGAAGGTCGGGGAGGTGCGCAAGCTCTCCGGCCGGGCACGCGGCGTGGCCCAGGAGCTGGGAGCCTGGCGTGAGCGCCGGGCGGCCGAGACCGACAGGCCCCGCCGGAGCGTCCTGTCGGACCTGGCGGTGCTCACCATCGCCCAGCGGTCGCCGCGGAGCCGGCAGGACCTCGAGAAGCTCCGCGGGGTCGATGGTCGCCACCTCGGCAACGGGGCGGCCGCCGAGATCCTCGAGGCGGTCAGCCGGGGCCAGGCCCTGGCTCTCGGCGAGCTGCGACTGCCTCCCGACGCCGGCGAGTCCCGGGCCTCGCAGGCGGCGGTAGCGGTCTGCAGCGGCCTGGTGCGCCAGATCGCCGACGAGCTCCAGTTCGACCAGGCCCTGCTGGCCACCCGGGCCGACATCACCCAGCTGGTGGTCGGCGAGCCCAGCCGGCTCGACCGGGGCTGGCGCCGGGACATCGCCGGGGAGCCCCTCCGCCGGCTGCTGGGCGGGGAGGTGGCCGCCGCCTTCGGCCCGGAGGGACAGCTGGTGCTCGAGGCGCGATCGGGTCTCCCCGACCCGGGCGGCGCACCGCCCCGCTGACCGCCCGGGGCCACCCGCCTGTCCCCGACCGACGATCCGAGGAGGACCCGTGTTCACCCTGCGCTTCGACATGCGGGCCCCGGCGACCGGCGCACCGGCCGCCGAGCTGTACCAGGCCGGGCTCGAGATGGCGAGCGAGACCGAGGGCCGCAGGTCACTCGCCGCCATCGTGTGCGAACACCACGGGATGGACGAAGGCTACCTGCCCTTGCCGCTGATCCTCGCCACGGCCATGGCCGCCCGCACGACCACCCTGCCAATCGTGATCGCCGCGGTCTTCCTGCCGCTGTACCGCCCGATCCGGCTGGCCGAGGAGATGGTGGTGCTGGACATCGTCAGCCGGGTGCGGGTGAGCTACATGGCGGCTACCGGCCCGAGGAGTACGACATGCACACGGTCGACTTCCACCGTGGCGCGCTGATCCGGGGCCTCCTGGCGCCCGTGCATCAGCCGCCGGGTCCGGTGGATGCGTTCACTGCGGTGGCACGGCTCCGGCGTGCACCTCGCGGTGCCAGACGAACTCCGCGTGCGGATCGCCATGCCGGTCGACGTCGGGCCGCAGGGGGACGAAGGGCAGATACGCGGCGCAACCGCTCTCGCAGGCGATGACCTGCCCGGCCCGCGAGCGGCTCCACGCCGCCAGGCCGGCGAAGTCGAGCGATGAGCTTCCGTAGGCGTACCCGCTCCCCACCGGTCCCTGGTAGGGGGGATCGATGAACCAGGTCGCCTCGGCGTGGGGGGCCTCGACGTAGTCGGCGCACCGCACCTGCCAGTGCTTGACCTTCCCGACGTCGGCCGCCATCGCCGCCCGGCTCCGCTCCCACGAGGCGACCGTCGCCGCAGTCGCCTCGTCACCGGCGGTATCGAGATGGCAGACGACCGCCCGGACCAGCGACGGCAGCCGGGAGAGCTCCTGACCGACCCGGATGTCGGGCAAGGCCATGATCGCCGCGGTGTCGGCATCCTCGATGAGCCACTGCCAGAGCGCGGCGAGGGACTCGTTGCGTTCCATGAGGATCACCTGGCGGCGCCAATGATCCCCGTGGAGCGAATAGCCGGCGGATCCCGCGAAGGCCTCGATCACCAGGTCGTGTCGGGGTGCGGGGTAGAGAGGTGCCAGCTCCTGTTTGCTGCCGAAGTAGCCGAACATCCCGAGGATCACCCGACCGCCGGGGTTCCGGGCCCGGGGTTGCCCGGGACCGGGCGGCCGGCGAGGTCGGACGATCCGGCGACGTCGGACGATCGCCGGGACCCGAGATCCCGCCACCCCCGCCGCCGCTGGCACTGGTCACTCCGTGGGGGCACGACGGTGACCTACCCGTTGTCGCCCACGCCAACCACGAGCCAGGAGGCCCTCATGACCCAATTCCGAGATCCTGCGGCCATCGCCGACGCTCAGGGTGCCGATCCGGGAGTCGGCGACTGGCACCTGATCACGCAGACCGCCGTGAACATGTTCTCGGATGGCACCGACGCCCACGAATGGATCCACGGTACGGTCAGAACAGGCTCCGCACCAGGTGGACGAGCACCGCCCCGACGGTGATACTGAGCGCGATACCGGCAACCCCGATGACAGCGCCGATGACAGCGCCGACGATCAGGGCCAGCACATCTCCGACGATCATGCTGAGCGCAACGAGTACCGCCCCCATGGCCGGCAGCGTGTCGAGGCCCGAGAAGGGCGGGGCGAGGCCTGCGCCCAGAGCGAAGCCGATGAAGACCACGCCGAGGATCCGGACGAACCAGCGCTGCGAGAACAGCCGGGCGGCGCGGGGCTTGGAGAAGCGTTCGAGCCAGCGGACGCGCTTCATCATGAAGGGCAGCACCTTCTCGGTGGTGGCAGCACCGAGCCCCCGATCACGGAAACGGGCCGGAAGCCATATCGTGCGCATGCCGATCACCATCTCCACGCCCAGGAGGACCGTGATCACCTCGAACACGTGCGTGACGCCGCCCGTCGGCAGGGGTAACGCAGGGAAGACCATCAAGAAGAGGATCGTCACCGCGAAGCTCTTCTCCCCGAAGACGACCCCGAGGTGGCCGACGGACTTCGGATCGTCGGAGGTGAGCCAGGCTTCGAGTTGGTCACTGAAGGGCTCGGGGGCCGGCGTCGCCGCTTCCGTCAACCGATCGATCCAACCGCTGCGGAGCGCCGCTTCATCCCCCAATTCTTATCCGTGACGCTGGTCGTCGGCAGAGGCGAACGGCCTGATCGCAACCTTCGGTACCGGTCGGGGGAGCACGCTGCCCGCCGGGTCCCGTCCTGGTGTCCCCGGGTACGGCACGCCGCGGCGGTCCAGCCCCGGGACGCCACCGGCATCGGTGGCAGTCGCACCGCAGAGGGCCGGCTCCGGATCAGTGCAGCAGGCTGGCCACCGTGTTGATGACGAGGGCCACGATGACCGCCCCGAACAGGTACGAGAGCAGTGCGTGGGACAGAGCGATCCTCCGGATGCCCTTGCTCGTCAGGTCGGTGTCGGACACCTGGAACGTCATTCCGATCGTCAGGGCCAGATAGGCGAAATCCAGGTAGTTGGGGGGATCATCCTCGTTGAAGTCGATCCCTCCCACGGGCGGCGAGTAGAACGATCGGGCGTAGCGGAGGGTGAAGACCGTATGGACCAACCCCCACGAGAGCGCCACGCTCACAATTCCCAGGGTGATGAGATACGCCTTCATCCCTCCCGTGGCGTGCGCCGCCCGGACCAGGGCCATGCCGACGGCCGCCAGCAATGCGACGCCGGCGCACAGGATGATGAGTTCGGTCAATCGGATGCTGGTGTCCTCGCGACTGGCGTGGGCCCTGGTCTCCCCGGGGTCCATCTTCCCCACTGCCCGCCAGATCCACCCGATCAGGATGAGGGCGCCGACGTCCCAACCGATGAGGGTCGCCGCCTGCCAGGAGGTGAAGAAGGACACGACGATCCCGGCGACGATTCCGGCCATGGCCGCGATGACGACACGGACTCCGGCCCGCGGATCTCGCCATCCCCAATGCGTGGAGGTCTGGGAGCTCATGGTGGGAGCGTAGGTGCCGACCAGCGTGACCACGGCCCGGTGAGCGCCGACAGACCCCGTCACCGGCCACGGACGGATGCACGGCGGGGGGAGTCCCGCCACTCCCGTCGACGGGAGCTGGCGACGAGGGCGCAGCGCCCGGGCACGGGCCACCTCCCGTCGGTCATTCGGTAGTGACGCTGCCGCCGCGGATCGCCTCTAGAATCGCAGCGTGACTCATCTTCCGCAGGTCGCGTGACGGCTTCCCGCTGATTTTCAGTCGCTCCAGCCTTCGGCGCTCTCCGCGATGCGGAGGGAGAGGTCCTCGAGGTCGCTGAGCAGCGTCCGGACGCGTT